>JAAIGF010142013.1_pt1 | contig 26406 bp, 24 predicted proteins | sample 6487441 | NCBI WGS metagenome assembly JAAIGF01 (sample SAMN13974129, study PRJNA590717) | phyllosphere metagenome | biome: pepper field; feature: multiple bacterial spot infested pepper fields; material: pepper leaves; isolation source: leaves from pepper fields | host: Capsicum annuum ... | reverse complement strand
TGGTAGCCCGCGGACAGCAGTACCTGACTGTCGCGCGCAAGTGTCACCGGGTTACAGGAAACATAGACCACGCGTTCTGGCGCAAGTTTAACAATATGCGACATCACGCCCGCCGCCCCGGCTCGCGCCGGATCCAGTAACACCTTATTAAATCCCTGCGCCGCCCACGGCTGACGCGAAACATCCTCTTCCAGATTATGCTGGAAAAAGCGCACATTGCTTAGATTGTTAAGCGCGGCATTATACTCTGCCTGCTTAACTAATGCTGCAACCCCCTCCACACCTACAACATTTTGTACAGATTTCCCTGCCGGCAGGGTGAAATTCCCCATGCCGCAGAAAAGATCCAGCAGGCTGTCATCGGGTTGCAGATCGAGCCACGCCAGCGCTGTTGCCACCATCTGCTGATTAACGCGATCGTTAACCTGAATAAAGTCCTGTGGACTAAAGGTTAGCGTTAAATCCTGCGAGCGGTAGTAAGGCATGCTGCTGTTAATCGCCTGCAGCTCATCGCTGCCGTCAGCCAGATACAGCATCAGCGAGTGCTGATGCGAAAAGCGTTCCAGGTCTGCGCGATCGCGCGCAGAAAGCGCGTCGAGATGACGCAGCACCATCAGCGGGCCGTTGTCTGCCAGCACCAGCTCTGCATGCCCCAGCCGCCTTACCCCCTGCAGCGCGCTCAGGCAGTGGTGCAGCGGCTGCAGCAACGCTTCAAGTTCGGGCACCAAAACAGGGCACTGCTGCAGGGGCACCAGCGCATGACTGGCCGCCTGGCGAAATCCCATCACCAGCCGCTGCTGCTTCGGCTGCCACTGCAGTCCGAGCCGGGCGCGCCGGCGATAGCCCCAGCTATTGCCGCGGATAATCTCCTCAACGGCCACCGGAGAAGCGGCGTCGCGGCTCAGCAGACGGCTCAGCGCGTGCGCCTTGCTGCTCTCCTGCAGTGCAACGGCAGCGTGCTGCTGCTGGCAGCCACCGCAGACGCCAAAATGGCGGCAGCGCGGTATTTCCCGCTGCGGACTGGGCTGTGCGATCTTTATCGCTTTACCGCGGGCAAACTGCCGTTTATCTTCCAGCAGCGTAACCTCTGCCTGTTCGCCCGGCAGCGCACCGCTGATAAACAGGGTTTTCCCCTGATAGCGTGCCACGCCCTGGCCGAACGGATCGAGCTCATCGACCGTGACGGCGATCCGCTGCTTTGTCGTCGGCCGCTGTTTTGCGGCGTAAAATTGCGCCATAGTAATCGTATTCTCTTTTAATCAGGTTGTGCCGCCCGCCACGACGCGTGCACAGGAACACGGCAATCGCCAGGGCATCGTGATGACCAAATACAGCCTGCGGGCGCGGATGATGATTTTAATACTGGCGCCAACGCTGCTGATTGGTCTGCTGCTCAGCACCTTTTTTGTCGTCCACCGCTATAACGAACTGCAGCGCCAGGTTTTTGACGCCGGCGCAAATATTATCGAACCTCTGGCGGTATCCAGTGAGTATGGGATGAGCTGGCACGATCGCGCTGCGATCCACGAGCTGGTCAGCCTGCTGCACCGGCGCCATTCCGATATTGTCCGTGCCATTACGGTTTTCGACAACCAGAATCGCGTTTACGCCACATCCAACAGTAAGCAGAACCTGGCGCTGCTGCAAAAAGAGGATATGACGCAGCTGCGCGAGGGCGTAACGCATGAACGCCAGGGTAACCTGTTGGTGCTGCGCACGCCGATTATATCTGAACGCTACTCCGCTGATGAGCAGCCGGATGAACAGACCAAACCCGACGGTAATCCCCTGGGCTATGTCGCCATTGAGCTGGATCTGCAGTCGGTACGGCTGGCGCAGTATAAAGAGGTATTTGTCGCAACGCTGCTGCTGCTGTTCTGCCTCTGCCTCGCCATGCTGTTCGCCTATCGTCTGATGCGCGATGTGACCGGCCCGATACGCAATATGGTAGCCACCGTGGATCGCATCCGGCGCGGCCAGCTCGACAGCCGGGTGGAAGGCTATATGCTGGGCGAGCTCAGCATGCTTAAAAACGGTATCAACGCGATGGCGATGTCGCTGACCGCCTACCATGAAGAGATGCAGCAAAATATTGACCAGGCCACCTGGGATCTGCGCGAAACGCTGGAGCAGCTGGAGATTCAGAACGTCGAGCTGGATCTGGCGAAGAAACGCGCTCAGGAGGCGGCCCGCATTAAATCTGAGTTTCTGGCAAACATGTCTCACGAGCTGCGTACGCCGCTCAACGGCGTGATCGGCTTCAGCCGCCAGATGCTGAAAACCAGCCTGAGCACCAGCCAGCGCGACTATATGAGTACGATTGAGCGCTCCGCCAATAATCTGCTGAGCATCATCAACGATGTGCTGGATTTCTCGCGTCTGGAATCGGGCAAACTGGTGCTGGAATCTATTCCTTTTCCGCTGCGCGCCACGCTGGATGAGACGCTGGTGCTGCTGGCGCCCTCCGCGCATGAAAAAGGACTGGAGATCACCGTCTGCCTGCAAAACAGCGTACCTGACAACGTTATCGGCGATCCGCTGCGGCTGCAGCAGATCCTGATCAATCTGATTGGTAACGCCATCAAGTTTACCGAGCAGGGGCATATCGACCTGCGCGTTGAGCTGCAGCATCTCAGCGCCACGCAGGCGGAACTGGAGATTCAGGTGCATGACACCGGTATCGGCATTCCGGAAATGCAGCAGCCGCAGCTGTTTCAGGCGTTTCGCCAGGCGGATGCCAGTATTACCCGCCGGCACGGCGGCACGGGTCTTGGGCTGGTGATCACCCAGAAGCTGGTACAGGAGATGGGCGGCGAAATCGCTTTTCACAGCCAGCCCGATCGGGGGTCGGTTTTCCGGGTGCGCGTCCGGCTCAATCTTAACCCGAATGCCCCTACCATTCCGCGCGTGCTGGATGACCTGCACGCCACAACGCTGGCCTATGTCGAGCCCCATCCGGCGGTAGCGCGTGTCGTGCAGGAGATGCTGAGTATCACCCCGCTCAGGGTAGAATATTATCCCAGCCTGGCTGCGCTGCCGGAACGCCACTATCCCCTGCTGCTGCTGGGAATGCCGGTCGCTAAGCCGCACCCGGCAACGCTGACCGATACGGAGATCCAGCAGCTGTGCGATCGCGCGGATGCCGTACTGCTGGCGCTGCCGAGCGAGATGATGCTGTTTGCCGACGATCTGCGTGCGCGGGGCATTGCCGGCTGTATCGCAAAACCGGTTTCGCTGACGCGCTTTATCCCGCTGCTGCTGGATATCGGCAGCCGTCAGCACCGCCTGATCTCCCCACTGCCGCGCCAGCCGCTGACCGTGATGGCGGTGGATGACAACCCGGCTAACCTCCGGCTTATCGGCGCGCTGCTGGAGGAGCAGGTTGAAAATATCATTCTGTGTGACAACGCAGAGCAGGCCATACACGCCGCACAGCAGCAGCGGCTGGATGTGATCCTGATGGATATACAGATGCCCGATATCGACGGTATTCAGGCCAGCGAGATTATCCGGCGCCTGCCGCTGCACGCCAGCACGCCAATCGTTGCGGTAACGGCGCACGCACTGGATGGCGAGCGCGAGCAGCTGATTGCCGCCGGCATGAATGACTATCTGGCAAAACCGATTGATGAAACCCGCCTGGCTCAGCTGCTGCAGCGCTATCTGCCGGTTGCGCCCGCCTCTCAGCCGCCCGCGGTGGGGGTTGCCGTCTCGCTTGACTGGTCACTGGCGCTGCGTCAGGCGGCCGGCAAACCGGCCCTGGCGCGCGATCTGCTACAGATGCTGCTCGATTTCCTGCCTGAGGTGGAGGCGCGCGTGGCGCACTGTATGGCTGAAGGTGACGTAAACGGGCTGCGTGAAATTATTCACAAGCTGCACGGCAGCGCCAGTTACAGCGGTGTCCCGCGCCTGAAACAGCTCTGCCAGCAGCTGGAAGGCAGCCTGCACCAGGCGAGTGATATTGCCGCGCTGGAGCCGGAACTGCTGGAGCTGAGTGATGAGATGGCCAACGTTGCGCGCGAGGCGCGTAAGCGGCTGGCGCTGGCGTAAAATGGCGTGTCAGAACGATCTTTATGGCGACGCCCATACCGGCCTTAGCCGCCGGGCCGCCGCGCATCGCGGTCCGGCCTACAGCCCTTTGCCTATCCTGATGGCTGCCGCAACGTTACGCGCCGTCAGGCGCACATTCTGTTCCGCACTGGCCAGCGCCTCTTCCAGAGAACAGATACTGAACAGTACGCTGTAGACCGCATCAAGGCCGTGAGCGTGTACAACCCCCACGTCAGAGGTCAGGCTACCGGCAATACCAATCACCGGCTTATTAAACTGTTTGGCAACCCGCGCCACGCCGATTGGCACCTTGCCATTCACAGACTGACTGTCGATGCGCCCTTCCCCCGTGATCACCAGATCGGCATCTTTGACCTGCTCCGCCAGCCCGAGCGCCTCCGTCACAATCTCAATGCCGCTGCGCAGCTCAGCCTGACAGAATGCGTGCAGCGCTGCACCCATACCGCCCGCCGCGCCGCCGCCCGCAATATGCAGCACGTCGATATCCAGATCGCGCTGAATAAGCGAAGCGTAGTGGGCCAGCGCCCGATCCAGCTGCGCGATTTGTGCCGGAGTGGCGCCCTTCTGCGGGCCAAACACCGCCGAAGCGCCTTTTTCCCCGGTCAGCGGATTGGTGACATCGCAGGCGACCTCAAAGCGGCACGCTTTGATTCGCGCATCCACTCCGCTGATATCGATCTGCGCCAGCTGCGCCAGCGCCGCGCCGCCAGGCGCCAGATCGCGGCCGGCGCTGTCCAGCAGCCGGGCGCCCAGCGCCTGTATCATTCCGGCACCGCCATCGTTGGTGGCGCTGCCGCCTATGCCAATGATGATGTGCTCTACGCCGCGATCGAGCGCGTTTTTGATCAGCTCACCGGTGCCCCACGACGTGGTGATCAGCGCATTGCGCTGCGCCACCGGCACAAGTTCCAGGCCGCTGGCGGCAGCCATCTCAATAAACGCGGTGCGCTCATCCCCCGACAGGCCATAAAACGCCGCCACGGGCTCGCCCAGCGGGCCGGTTGCGGTTAGCCGGACAAGCGTACCGCTGGTGGCGGCCACCATGGCCTCAACGGTGCCCTCACCGCCGTCGGCAACCGGGATTTTGACATACTCGGCGGCCGGGAAAACCTCGCGGAAACCCGCTTCAATTGCGGCAGCCACATTCAGGGCAGACAGACTCTCTTTATATGAATCGGGTGCGATGACAATTTTCATAGGCAATCCAGGCGCGATGGGTAACGTAACGGTATGCTGCTTTGCTCACGCAGCCTGTTCTCCGGCCTCCGCAGACGCCGGAGAGCGGCTTTACCGGGCGATCTCAACCTGCGCTAACTTCTCATAATAGCAAGCCAGCGCGCTGTGGTCGGCGGAGCCCTGACCGCTGGTTTTCAGCGCCTGCATCATCTCCATCACCGCGGCCGTCAGCGGCAGATGCGCGCCAATGCCGTGTGACGTATCCAGCGCATTGGCTAAATCCTTGATATGCAGGTCGATACGGAAACCGGGTTTGAAGTTGCGATCCAGCACCATGGGTGCTTTGGCATCAAGCACGGTGCTGCCCGCCAGGCCGCCGCGGATCGCCTGATAAACCAGCTCCGGATTCACGCCCGCCTTGGTTGCCAGCGAAAGCGCTTCAGACATCGCTGCGATGTTCAGCGCCACAATCACCTGATTTGCCAGCTTGGTCACGTTACCGGCGCCGATATCACCGGTATGCACCACCGAGCCTGCCATCGCTTTCATAATCTCAAAGCATTGGTCGAAGATCGCTTTATCGCCACCCACCATCACCGACAGTGTGCCCTCGATCGCTTTTGGCTCACCGCCGCTGACCGGCGCATCAAGCATACGGATCCCTTTTTCTGCCAGCGCGTCGTGGATCTCACGACTGGCCAGCGGGGCAATAGAACTCATATCAATCACAATCAGGCCAGGTTTTGCACCTTCAATGATGCCGCCCGCGCCCAGGCAGACTTCCTGCACCTGCGGCGAGTTAGGTACCATGGTGATCACCACATCCACCTGTTCTGCTACCTCTTTGGGCGTTTTTGCTATCGTCGCGCCCAGTTCGGCCAGTTCTGCCTCATTGCCTGCGTTGTGATCGCGCACCACCAGCGTGTAACCCGCTTTGACCAGGTTTTTACTCATCGGTTTGCCCATAATACCGAGGCCGATAAATCCAATTTTCATTGCCTTCCCCTTTCTGCGTTACAGTTTAAATTTGTTGCACAGCGCCTGCGTGGCGTTGCGGAAAACCCCGAGATCGCTGCCGACGGCAACAAAGGTGGCGCCCCATTCCAGATAGCGCCGCGCGTCCGCTTCTACCGGTGCCAGAATGCCGCACGGCTTGCCTGCGGCTTTGGCGCGTTCAAACAGGTACTGAATAACTTTCAGCACCTCAGGATGCGCAGGCTGGCCCAGGTAGCCCAGCGCGGCTGAGAGATCGCCCGGACCGACAAAAATCCCGTCCACGCCGTCAACGGCGGCGATCGCATCGATGTTATCTACCGCCTGCTGCGTTTCGATCTGCACCATCAGCGTGATGTTGTCGTTAATCGTGGCGTTATAGTCCGGCAGCGTGCCGTACATATTGCTGCGGTGCGAAACTGACACGCCGCGGATGCCCGCTGGCGGGTAGCGGGTTGAGGCAACGGCGCGGCGCGCCTCCTCTTCCGTCTCCACAAAGGGGATCAGGAAGTTATAGAAGCCGATATCGAGCAGGCGTTTAATGATCACCGGCTCATTGCACGGCGGACGCACGACCGCAGCGCTGCTGCTGCCTTTCAGCGCCATCAGCTGCGGTACAAACGTGGTGATGTCGTTGGGCGCATGTTCGCCGTCCAGCACCAGCCAGTCGAAGCCTGCCAGCCCCAGCACTTCAGTAGTCAGCGGACTGGCAAGGGCGCACCAGCTGCCTATCAGGGTCTCTCCTGCCAGCAGGCGGCGGCGAAATGTATTTGGCCAGGCATTACTCATTCTGTTTACTCCTGTATATGACGGCAGGCCCCCTTTCAGGGAGCCTGAAGCGTTAGCGCACCAGGCAGGGACGCTTATTATCAAAAGTCCAGTCCGGTACCAGGAACTGCATCGCCTGAGCGTCGTCACGCGCGCCCAGCCCATGTTTCTGATACAGCGCGTTTGCCTGCATCACCTGGTCCATATCCAGCTCCACGCCAAGCCCCGGCTTCTGCGGTACCTGCACCATGCCGCCTTTAATGACAAACGGCTCTTTGGTCAGGCGCTGATTACCCTCCTGCCAGATCCAGTGGGTGTCGATAGCGGTAATCGCGCCCGGCGCGGCGGCGGCAACGTGGGTAAACATCGCCAGCGAAATATCAAAATGGTTATTGGAGTGCGAACCCCAGGTGAGGCCAAAGTCGTGGCACATCTGCGCCACGCGCACGGAACCCTGCATGGTCCAGAAGTGCGGATCGGCCAGCGGAATATCCACCGACTGCAGCGATAGCGTGTGGCCCATCTGCCGCCAGTCGGTGGCGATCATATTGGTTGCGGTCGGCAGCCCGGTGGCGCGGCGGAACTCCGCCATTACCTCGCGGCCGGAGTAGCCCTGCTCCGCGCCACAGGGATCTTCTGCATAGGCGAGCACGCCCTTCAGCTGTTTGCCCAGCAGGATGGCCTCATTCAGCGACCAGGCGCCATTGGGATCGAGCGTGATGCGCGCCTCCGGAAAGCGTCTGGCGAGTGCGGTAACCGCCTCAGCCTCTTCGCCGCCGCGCAGCACGCCGCCTTTGAGTTTGAAATCGTTGAAGCCATATTTCTCATACGCGGCCTCTGCCAGTCGCACGACCGCATCTGGCGTAAGCGCCTCTTCATGGCGCAGGCGATACCAGTCGCACGGATCGCGCTCCTGGCTCTGGTAGGCGAGCGAGGTCTTGCGGCGATCGCCAATATAGAAGAGGTAGCCAAGCATCTCCACGCGGTCGCGCTGCTGGCCATCGCCCAGCAGCGACGCGACGTTTACGCCCAGATGCTGCCCGAGTAAATCGAGCAGCGCCGCTTCGATACCGGTTACCACATGGATAGTCGTGCGCAGGTCAAACGTCTGGCTGCCGCGCCCGCCAGCATCGCGGTCAGCAAAGGTGCTCCGCACCAGGTTGAGAATATTTTTATATTCGCCGACGGTTTTTTCGATCACCAGCGCGGCGGCATCCTCCAGCGTCTGACGGATCTTTTCTCCGCCCGGTATCTCGCCCACGCCGGTATGCCCGGCGTTATCTTTAATGATCACAATATTGCGGGTAAAAAATGGCGCGTGCGCCCCGCTCAGGTTGAGCAGCATGCTGTCGTGTCCGGCAACCGGAATAACCTGCATAGCGACGATTTTAGGGGTCTGACTCATTTCCTGCTCCTTATGTAGGACGGCGCCCAAATGCCGGACGCTTGCGATCAAATGACCAGCCGGGTACCAGATACTGCATCGCGGTGGCGTCGTTGCGCGCGCCGGCCGGCAGTGACTTATAGAGTTCGTGCGCCTGCTGCAGGCGGTCCCGATCCAGCTCAATACCCAGCCCCGGTTTATCCGGCACGGCAATTTTGCCGTTGCGGATCTGCAGCGGCTCGCGCGTCAGGCGCTGATCGCCCTCCTGCCAGATCCAGTGCGTGTCAATCGCGGTTGGCTTGCCCGGGGCGGCAGCGCCCACGTGGGTGAACATCGCCAGCGAGATATCGAAATGGTTATTGGAGTGGCAGCCCCATGTGAGTCCCCATTCGTCGCAGAGCTGCGCCACGCGCACTGCGCCGCTCAGGGTCCAGAAGTGAGGATCGGCCAGCGGAATATCGACCGCGTTGAGCATCACGGCGTGGTTCATTTCACGCCAGTTGGTTGCGATCATATTGGTGGCAACCGGCAGCCCGGTGGCGCGGCGAAACTCCGCCATCACTTCACGGCCGGAGTAACCCTGTTCCGCGCCGCAGGGATCTTCTGCATAGCTCAGCACATCCTGCAGGCCTTTACAGAGTCCGATCGCCTCATCCAGATGCCAGGCGCCATTAGGGTCGACGGTAATGCGCGCCTCCGGGAAGCGCTGCTTCAGCGCCACCGCCGAGGCGATCTCCTCTTCACCCGGCAGCACGCCGCCTTTGAGTTTGAAATCTTTGAAACCATATTTATCCTGCGCCGCCTCTGCCAGACGCACCACCGCCTCCGGCGTCAGCGCCTCCTCATGCCGCAGCCGGTACCAGTCGTGGCTGGCGGCATCACCGCTGCGATACGGCAGATCGGTTTTATGACGATCGCCGATATAAAACAGATAGCCGAGCACGGTGACCTCATCGCGCTGCTGGCCCGGTCCGAGCAGCTCTGCCACCGGTACGCCCAGATGCTGCCCCAGCAGATCCAGCAGCGCCGCCTCCAGCGCGGCTACTGCGTTTACGCGCAGTTCGAAGGTCCAGGCGCCATTGCCAAAAGTGTCAAAATCCGCTGACTGATTGCCCTTATGCACCTGCTGCACCAGCCGGTTCATACGCGCAATCTGCTGCCCTTTGACCTGGGGTACTGCCGCCAGCAGCGTCTGATAAATTGTATCGCCGCCCGGCGCCTCACCCAGTCCGGTATGGCCGGCGCTGTCGGTCAGCACCACAATATTGCGCGTGAAGCAGGCGTTATGCGCGCCGCCAATGTTAAGCAGCATACTGTCGTAACCGGCAACCGGGATCACCTGCATGTCAGTGATGACAGGCGTACTTTGCGTACTCATTTCGGCTCCTTATACGGTTTCAGCTCAACGCGTTTAATGTCACCGGTAATAAACAGAAAACTAAAGGCGGCGACAAAAGCGTGGATCCCGACATATACCAGCGCGCCCTCAAACGATCCGCTGGTGGCGATGATGTAACCAATCGCGATAGGCGTAACGATACCGGAGAAGTTGCCGAACATATTGAACAGACCACCGCTCAGGCCACTGATCTCTTTCGGTGCCGTGTCGGCCATCACCGCCCAGCCCAGCGCACCAATGCCTTTTCCGAAGAACGCCAGCGCCATGAACAGCACCACAACCCATTCGGTTTCGGTGTAGTTACACATCACCATGCTGATGGAGAGCAGCATGCCGATAACGATTGGCGTTTTACGGGCAATATTGAGTGAGCCGGTTTTGCGCATCAAATAGTCGGAGATCACGCCGCCCAGCACGCCGCCGAGGAAGCCGCAAATCGCCGGAACGGAGGCGATAAAGCCCGCTTTCAGAATCGACATGCCGCGTGCCTGTACCAGATAGACCGGAAACCAGGTAATAAAGAAATAGGTCAGCGCGTTGACGCAATACTGGCCAAGATAGATGCCCCACATCATGCGGGTAGAGAGCAGCTGTTTGATCTGATCCCACTTTTCACCGCGGCTGACTTTGCGATCGGCTTTTTTCGCATCCATATTGATCAGCGCGCCGCCCTGCTCCATGTACTCCAGCTCCGCCTTATTCACGCCGGGGTGGTTGTTGGGATCGTGCATCACTTTGAGCCAGATAAAGCTCAGGATGATGCCCAGCCCGCCCATAAACCAGAACACGTGCGCCCAGCCAACTTCAGAGACCAGCCAGCCCATGATGGGCGCGAAGATCACCGTGGCGAAGTATTGTGCAGAGTTAAAGATGGCGACCGCCGTTCCGCGCTCCTGTGCCGGGAACCAGGCCGCGACAATACGGCTGTTACCAGGGAAGGAAGGCGCTTCAGCCAGACCGACCAAAAAGCGCAGCAGGAACAGTGAAATCACAATGCCAAAGCCGCTGAAGAGATCAACAAAGCCCTGCAGCAGAGTAAACAGCGACCAGAGGAAAATACTCCAGAAGTAGACACGCTTGGATCCAAAGCGATCCAGCAGCCATCCACCCGGGATCTGTCCGATCACATAGGCCCATGAGAAGGCGGAAAAGATATAGCCCAGCCCGACAGAGTCGAGACCGATATCTTTGGACATCGCCGATCCGGCAATGGAAATGGTGGCGCGGTCGCCGTAGTTGAATGAGGTGACGATAAATAACATCACCACGATCCAGTAGCGGGCATTGGTACGTTTCTGCACCGCCTCTGCCGTCTGGCTGTAACTATTCATGATGCACTCCTGAAATATAGCGAACGCTACATTCACTCTGACTGCATACACATCGCGTTGGGTATCAGAATGATGTCGGGTTAAACACGGCGATTGTTGTTATGGCGAACGTTGATGCGTCGTGACAGGTAACCAAACCTCTAAGAACGGAAATCAGTATAAAAACAGCCCGCGGCTGAAACACTGGAAGAAAGCCCGACAATTCAGTCAAAACAAAAAAGAATTTGTGGCATATGCACATCCTGCTGCGTGATGGCTCACGAAACGCCGATCGCAGCGCCATAATTGCACAAAAAACAGACAGCCAAAGAGCGCTTTGTGAGCACCTTCACTTGCTTTTGGTTAAAACCACCAAAGTGCGGAGAGAAAGGGGCTAAAAGCCGGACAGTTGCACAATGCGCTGGCGGGCGCGTGCTGCTTATACTGGAGCTGGCTGACTTTGATGACGTGACCAGAACCACTATTTATCGCACTGCTATGCACAGTGCGGCTACCCGGAAGGTGAGCAATGAACCGACCCGTTACAGAAAAACCACTCTATATAAAAGTTCATGAAGCGGATAACGTTGCGATTGTCGTCAACGACCAGGGCCTGCCCGCGGGTACACGCTTTGCCGACGGGCTGCAGCTGACGGAGCATGTGCCCCAGGGGCACAAAGTTGCGCTGGAGGATATCGCTCAGGATGCACCGATTCTGCGCTATGGCGAAGTGATCGGCACGGCGCTGCGCTCTATTGCGCGCGGCAGCTGGATAGATGAGTCGCTGGTAGCCCTGCCCGAGGCGCCGCCGCTCAGCAGCCTGCCGCTGGCAACCAACGTACCGCCTGAACTGCCGCCGCTGGAAGGCTATACCTTTGATGGTTATCGCAATGCAGACGGCAGCGTGGGAACCCGCAACCTGCTTGGCATTACCACCAGCGTCCACTGTGTGGCGGGCGTCGTGGACTATGTTGTGCAGCTTATTGAACGCGATCTGCTGCCGCGCTATCCCAACGTGGATGGCGTGGTCGCGCTGAATCATCTGTATGGCTGCGGCGTGGCGATCAACGCCCCGGCTGCCGTCGTGCCGATCCGCACCATTCATAATCTTGCGCTGAATCCCAATTTTGGTGGCGAGGTAATGATTGTCAGCCTCGGCTGTGAAAAGCTCCAGCCGGAGCGGCTGCTGACCGGTACGCCTGATGTACAGGCGATCTCGCTGGATGATAACGATATTGTGCGTCTGCAGGATGAGCGTCACGTCGGCTTTGGCGCCATGGTGGATGAGATCCTGCAGGTCGCTGAACGTCATCTGAAAAAGCTTAATCTGCGCCGCCGGGAACCCTGCCCGGCGTCTGAACTGGTAGTAGGCACCCAGTGCGGCGGCAGTGACGCCTTTTCCGGCGTAACGGCTAACCCGGCGGTGGGCTTCGCCTCCGATCTGCTGGTGCGCTGCGGCGCCACAGTCATGTTTTCTGAAGTGACGGAGGTGCGCGACGCTATTCATCTGCTGACGCCGCGCGTGGTTAATGAAGCGGTGGGTAAACGGCTGCTGGAAGAGATGGCGTGGTATGACGACTATCTGCATCAGGGACAGACCGATCGCAGCGCTAACCCCTCACCCGGCAATAAAAAAGGCGGACTGGCAAACGTGGTGGAGAAAGCGCTGGGATCGATTGCAAAATCGGGGCGCAGCCCGATTGCTGAAGTGCTGTCGCCGGGACAGCGCCCTACGCAGCGCGGACTGATTTACGCCGCTACCCCTGCCAGTGACTTTGTCTGCGGTACGCAGCAGATGGCTTCCGGCATTACGCTGCAGGTGTTTACCACCGGGCGCGGCACGCCCTATGGCCTCGCGGCTATTCCGGTGATTAAGATGGCGACGCGCAGCGCGCTGGCCCGGCGCTGGCATGATCTGATGGATATCAACGCCGGCACTATCGCCACCGGTGAAGAGAGTATTGAGCAGGTAGGCTGGCGTCTGTTTGAGCTGATTCTGGAGATCGCCAGCGGTCGTCAGCAGACCTGGTCCGATCGCTGGGGGATCCGCAACCAGCTGGCGGTATTTAATCCGGCACCGGTAACCTGATACCGGGCTGCACCGTTAATACCGGGCCGCCATACAGGGCGGCCCGGGTCACTACAGCTGCTTACCCCAGCTCTCCACCCACGGCGTCGTCACGCTTTCAGGCTCCGGATGCTCAACGGCATCCACCATCAGCACATCACCAATACGCTGCGCCTGCTGCGCCTGGAGCGTGGCATCAAAAGTTTTTCCTGCGCCGCAGAAGTGCTGATAGCTGCTGTCACCCAGCGCAATCACACCATAGCGCAGCGCTGGCTGATAGCCGAGCTCATCATGGATTTGCGCATGGAGACGGGCAATATTATCCGGCAGATCGCCCTGCCCGGTGGTTGAGGTTACAATCAGCACGACGTCGCTGCTGTACGCCTGCCACTCCGCCAGCGTCGGATCCTCAAAGACCTCTACTTCATGTCCCTGCGCCTGCAGCACCGGCTGCGCCTCTTCGGCCACCAGCAGTGCATTGCCGTAAACCGTGCCTGTAAAAATGCCAATTTTTGCCATCTTGCTGCTCCTTTACGCTGTTGGCTTATCCTGAACTGCCTCAGCGTCAAACTCAACCCTGGGAACGTCCGGTAACCGATCCTGCCAGCCGAACTGCTGCAGCATCTGCTGCCATATCGGATCCAGTCCGGCGCGGATCACCAGCGGCTCTCCGGTAAAGGGATGCGTCAGCGAGAGTGCGCTGGCGTGCAGCATTAAACGATCGAGCCCGAAATGCGCCGCTGCGCCACGATTCTGGCGCAGATCGCCGTGGGCGCTGTCGCCAATAATCGGGTGGCGCAGGTGCGCCATATGGCGGCGCAGCTGATGCTTACGCCCGGTGCGCGGCGACATCTCCACCAGGGTGTAGCGGGCGCTGCTGTATTTACCGATTGCCACCGGCATTTCTGTCTGCGCCAGCGCCTGATAATCCGTGACCGCAGGCTGCGGTGCACGCGGTTCAGCAGAAAATTTATCCGCAATTTTATCCAGCTCTTCCAGCAGCGGATAGTCGAGCGTAGCCGCGCCATCCAGCCAGCCGCGCAGTACGGCGTGATAGGTTTTTTGTATCTGATGCTGCTCAAACTGCTGCGCCAGTAAACGGCCCGCCTCGCTCGATAAGCCCATCAGCAGTACGCCAGAGGTCGGGCGATCGAGCCGGTGCGCGGTAAAGACGTGCTGACCAATCTGATCGCGCACCGTCTGCATCACCACCACTTTCTCTTTGCGATCGAGCCAGCTGCGGTGCACCAGCCAGCCGGCAGGCTTGTTTACTGCTACCAGCCACTCATCCTGATAGATAATCTCCAGCATCAGCGTGCTGGCTCCGCAAACAGCGCGTCAAGCTCACGCAGCGCGATTAGCAGAGCGGTATAGCCGGGAGTGACCGGAGTCAGAGCAACTTCGTAATAGGGCGCGACGGCGAAACCGGCAGGCATTGGCGCGCCGGAGGCGATCAGGGCTGACATACGCGGGATCAATACCCACTGCAGCCACTCCAGCGGAGCCATAGTATCAAGGCAGAAAGGCTGGTCGCTGTTAAACGCGGCCGCGTCAGGAGCGCTCTGCTGCCAGTAATCGTGTTCGCGCATGACTGCTTCGACCTGCTGCAGTCGCTGCGTAATAGTGTGCGTCGACATAGGTTGCCTCCGTGAAATAATGGGCGGCAAGCATATCACTCGTCACCGGTGGCGTAAAAAGCGCATAAAAAAAGGGAGCACTGTTAATAACAGTGCTCCCGGTTCGTTGTGCAGCATTCCCGCCACCGCAGTGCTCCCTGCTCATCCGTGACAACTCTTCCTGCGCTTTCCATTGCCTGTCTTCATGACAGCATCCTTAGCATCCTGGCTCGCCCTGCTCCGCACGGCTCACATTCTCCATCCTGGAGGTGTCCCTTACTCATTCCTGAGTGTCCTGCTCCGTCCTGAAGCCTTCCCTGTGACGTAAACTCCGTTACGTTCCCGCCTCCTGGCTGACATTCTCCTGAACGTCGCTCTGTCCATAGCGTCCTGCTAACGGTGGGTATTCTCTCAAAAATCGCCACAATAACAAGTAAGCATGAGTCATTAATCGATCAAGTATTGTCTCAATTTTCAGACTGATACCATAACTCTATGATTCACAATATCTTTACATTTAGCTTTTCTGAAAGGTTCACTCACAAAATGTCGATCTCGCACAGATTTTGTAAGAGATCTCTTACATAGCGCTTCGGTTATCACTCTATCGGACCGATAACAGGTTGTATATCATCGAGAAATGTCCGGACAGAAGGTGAAAGAATTTCACGTTTGTTACGTCCAGGCTCCTCCAGAATGACTTCACCGGTAAGATTACACACCGCCACCATCTCCTGCTCTGAATCAGTAGTAGCAATAAACAGCGTCGGACTCTGTTTCAGACGCCGTTTCATAATCAGATGACCAATCAGATTCTCCTGCAGCCGGATAAAGTCCTCTTCGCTCCATACCTGCAGCAGCGTTAACCTGCGCTGCTGCAGGCGGGCATGCATATCGCCGGCAAACTGGGTAGTGTAAAACGCAGTGATATCAGGCTGGAGCTGAATATCCAGCGCCCGCTCCACCGCATCCAGCCCTGACGATGGCGAAAAAGGCTGCGGCTGCCAGAGAACGCGGTCATCAACGGTATTGATGATACAGGGCGAAGGGATCCCTGCCAGATCGCTACTGGCAGGATAGTGTCCCTGTTGCTGCTGCCAGAGATCGATATAACGGGTGGTAAACGCACACAGTGCGCTGGCGGTGGGCTGCATCATTCATCTTCTCGCTGGTGATCGGTTACACTTAGCCACTTTGATTCACCTTGTGGTAACCATTATGTCTTCTGAACACCCAAACCCGGCCTTAAGCGGCCTGACCCTGGGCAAATCTGTCGCCTATGTAGATGAGTACGATAACACGCTGCTGCAATCTGTGCCGCGCAGTCTGAACCGGGAACCGCTCAATCTTTTTCCGGATAATCTGCCGTTTCACGGCGCAGATATCTGGACCCTGTATGAGCTTTCATGGCTAAACAGCAAAGGTGTCCCGCAGGTCGCGATTGGCGAAGTGGTGCTGGATGCTGACAGCGTAAATCTGATTGAGTCGAAAAGCTTTAAGCTCTACCTGAACAGCTTTAATCAGACCCGTTTCGCAGACTGGGGCGACGTGCGTCAGACGCTGGAACGCGATCTGCGCGCCTGCGCCAGCGGCAACGTCAGCGTGGCGCTGTTTCGCCTGAGCGAGCTGGAAAGCCAGCCTATCGGACAGTTCAGCGGCAGCGTTATCGATGAACAGGATATCAGCATCAGCGATTACGGTTTTGATGCCGGACACCTTGCGCACGCCGCGGGCAATGAAATCGTAGATGAGACGCTGGTAAGCCACCTGCTGAAGTCCAACTGTCTGATCACCAATCAGCCCGACTGGGGATCGGTGATGATTCGTTATAAAGGCCCGCGTATCGACCGCGAGGCGCTGCTGCGCTATCTGATCTCTTTCCGCCAGCACAATGAGTTTCATGAGCAGTGCGTGGAGCGCATTTTCAACGACGTGCAGCGTTTCTGCCAGCCAGAGGCGTTAACCGTTTATGCGCGCTACACTCGCCGCGGCGGTCTGGATATCAACCCGTGGCGCAGCAATGTTCCCTTCACGCCCGGCTTTTCGCGTCTGGCACGCCAGTAACAGAGTGCGAGGCACCTCGCAGGCCGTAGCAGGGATGCGCGGTTCCTCTTGAGCAATCACAACCGGGAGCGTTAATCTGTCTGCGGCGTTAAGCGTAAAGCGTATGCGACCAGGGATTTTCGTCACTGCGCTCAGCAGGTTAAGCGCAGTGTCATCAGTCACGCTATGGCGTGTAAAGGAGTTCTTTTGATTACACATATCAGCCCGCTTGGCTCAATGGATCTGCTCTCACAGCTGGAAGTCGACATGCTGAAGCAGACCGCCAGCAGCGATCTCTACCAGCTTTTTCGTAACTGTTCCCTTGCAGTGCTTAACTCCGGCAGCCAGACAGACAGCAGTCATGAGCTGCTCTCGCGTTTTGAAAATTTCGCTATTAACGTCCTGCGCCGCGAGCGCGGCGTTAAGCTGGAGCTGATCAATCCGCCGGAAGAGGCCTTTGTAGATGGGCGTATCATCCGCTCACTGCAGGCCAACCTGTTTGCCGTGCTGCGCGATATTCTGTTTGTTAACGGCCAGCTTGCTCTGCCAGAGCGCCTCGCGGGTCAGGCTGACGACTCTGCGCATATCACCAATCAGGTTTTCTCGATACTGCGTAACGCGCGCGCGCTGCACGTCGGGGAGTATCCTAATACTGTGGTTTGCTGGGGCGGACACTCTATCAACGCGGTGGAGTACCAGTATTGCCGTAATGTTGGCACCCAGATGGGGCTGCGCGAGCTGAATATCTGCACCGGCTGTGGCCCTGGCGTAATGGAAGCGCCAATGAAAGGCGCGGCGGTAGGTCATGCGCAGCAGCGCTATCATGACAGCCGCTTTATCGGCCTGACTGAGCCTTCCATTATCGCCGCTGAACCGCCTAACCCGCTGGTTAACGAACTCATCATTATGCCCGATATCGAAAAACGCCTTGAGGCCTTTGTCCGCATCGCGCATGGCATCGTGATCTTCCCGGGTGGTGTCGGCACCGCTGAAGAGTTCCTTTACCTGCTTGGTATTCTGATGAATCCGCAAAACAGCGAGCAGGTGCTGCCGCTGATCCTCACCGGCCCTAAAGAGAGCGCTGACTATTTCCGCGTGCTCGATGATTTCATCGTCAATACGCTGGGCGAGCAGGCGCGCAAACACTATACAATCATTATTGATGATGCCGCTGAAGTGGCGCGCCAGATGAAAAAAGCGATGCCGCAGGTAAAAGAGCATCGTCGCGAAACCGGTGACGCTTACAGCTTTAACTGGTCTATCCGTATTGCGCCGGATCTGCAGGTGCCTTTCCTGCCGACCCACGAAAACATGGCAAATCTCAACCTGTTTCCGAATCAGCCGGCGGAAAAACTGGCGGCTGATTTGCGCCGCGCCTTCTCCGGGATCGTGGCCGGAAACGTAAAAGAAATCGGTATCCGGGAGATCCGTGAACGCGGCCCTTATCAGCTGCGCGGCGACGCCGATATGATGCATCGGATGGATGAGCTGCTGCAGGGCTTTGTGGCGCAGCAGCGTATGAAACTACCGGGCAGTGCCTATATCCCCTGCTACGAAATCATCAAATAACCCTTCAGGAAGGCAGCCTGCGGGCTGCCGCTTATCGCTTTTATGGCACTACATTTATTAATTATTGATGCGCTGAATCTCATCCGGCGCCTGCATGCCGTTCAGGGCTCTCCCTGCCGTGACGCCTGTGTTGCGGCGCTGCATCAGCTGCTTGGTCATACACGCCCGACCCACGCGGTGGCGGTATTTGACAGTCCGGAGCGCCAGCCCGGCTGGCGTCATGCGCTGCTGCCGGATTACAAAGCGGGGCGACCGCCAATGCCAGAGGATCTGCAACAGGAGCTGCCGCTGCTGCAGGAAGCTTTTCGCACCGCAGGCGTCAGTTGCTGGATCGCCGGGGACGATGAAGCAGACGATCTGGCCGCTACTCTGGCAGTGAAAATGGCGGATGCCGGGCATCAGGCCACCATCGTTTCCACCGATAAGGGATATTGTCAGCTGCTGGCGCCCGCTATCCGCATTCGCGACTATTTTCAGAAGCGCTGGCTTGATGTGCCGTTTATCGCACAGGAATTTGGCGTTGCCCCGGAACAGCTGCCGGATTACTGGGGTTTATGCGGCATCAGCAGCAGTAAAATTCCGGGCGTCTCCGGTATCGGCCCGAAAAGCGCACGCGAGCTGCTGGCGCAGTTTGGTTCACTGGAGGCGATTTATCAGCAGTGGGATCAGGTGCCGGCAAAGTGGCAGAGTAAATTACACGCCCAGCATGAAACAGCCACGATCTGCCGCCAGGTTGCCACGCTGAAACGCGATTTAGTGCTGCAGGGCAACCTTAATACGCTGCGCTATCAGGCAGGATAAATCGCGGTACGCCAGGGACGCATAAATGCGTCCCCTACAATCATCGTAGGGGCGCCATTAATGGCGCCCGTTGCTGACAGATCAGCGTTCGTCGCGGCGACCGCCTGCAGCAGCCCAGATACGCCGGACGTGTACCGTTACCTCTTCACGATCGTGATACAGCTGACGCGCCTGAATCTGGGCGTTGATACCCTGCGCTTTTAACGCTTCATCCATCATCGCCAGATTCTGCGTGACCTCTTCATAGCGCTTTTTCATCGGCAGCTTGAGGTTGAAAATCGCTTCACGACACCAGCCGTTTACCAGCCACTCAGTCATTAACGTGGCCACGCGCACCGGTTTTTCTACCATATCGCATACCAGCCAGCTGATATTGCTGCGCGGCGGGCGAAACTTAAAACCATCCTCACGACAGTGGGTAACCTGTCCGGTATCCATCAGGCTCGGTGCCATCGGGCCGTTATCAACCGCGTAGACCCACATACTGCGCTTCACCAGCTGATAGGTCCAGCCGCCCGGGCAGGCGCCCAGATCGACCGCATACATGCCGCTTCCCAGGCGTTCGTCCCACTCATCGGCCGGCACAAACACATGAAACGCCTCTTCCAGTTTCAGCGTTGAGCGGCTGGGGGCGTCAGAAGGAAACTTCAGTCGCGGGATCCCCATATAGAATGGCGAATTATTTTCCGGCAGCGAATAACCTACATAGCAGGTGCCCGGAGCGATAAAAAACACGTGCACCACCGGCCGCTTAGGACTCTCATAATTGAGCAGGATATTGCTGGCGCGCAGGCTGGCACGCAGCGGCACCGTCAGCTTGCGGCAAAATTTAGTCAGCTCTTTAGCTTCGTTGGTATCCGGAACCTCAACCCGCAGCTCTCCCCCTTTCTCCACCACTCCGGTCAGCATGCCGGTAATGGGAGTAATGCGATCTTCGGGAGGTAAATCGCGCAGCAGCTCGCCAACCACCAGCATCTGCCGGGCAAAAATCAGTTCAGCAAACGGTAGCGAGCGCAGCAGCTTCTCTGCATCTTCTGGCTGATAGCACTCAAACAGCACGTAGCCCGCTTCTTCTTTTACCCGCGGAAAGCCGTAAATTTCCCGCTCTGCTGCTTTAGCGCTGATTTCTGCCGCGCACTCTTTTTCAAACCCGGGACGACAATAGAGTAATACTTTATTCATGGCGTTCTGCCTTTGTTTTCAGACGCAGCGCGCCAATCAACATCAAAAACCAGCCGATCAGGAAGCAAAATCCTCCCGCCGGCGTAACAAACACCCAGAACTGCAGGTGCGACAGCGCCAGGCAATAGAGACTGCCGCTGAAAAGAACGGTACCCAGCGCCATCGCTGCGCTGCTCCAGTAAAACCAGATATTAGCGCGTCGCAGCATCGCGGCACCCAGTCCCATTACCGCCAGCGTGTGGTAAGCCTGATACTCCAGGCCGGTATGGATCCACGCCATTTCAGATGGCCCCAGCGATTTACTTAATACGTGCGCGCCAAACGCACCAAACGCCACCAGCACGAAGCCGCTGATGGCTGCAAATATAAACATGGCACGACTGGACATCGATCTATCCTCATGGTCCCGCCGCACATCACTGTGCAGCGAACGGTAACTTAGTGATCGTAGCGAAAACGGAATTTTTCCTGTTCGGTAGCGGCTTTTTCCAGAATCCACTGACGAAAGGCGGCTATTTTACCCAGTTCTGCCTGACTGTCATGACAAACCAGATAAAAAGCGTTTTTACTTACCAGCACATCATTGAACGGGCAGACCAGGCGCCCTGCTTCGATCTCACTCTCTGCCATCACGTTGTTCGCCAGCGCCACACCCTGCCCATGGATCGCTGCCTGCAGTACCATGGCACTGTGGCTGAAAATAGGCCCCTGTTGCACATTGATATGCTGCAGTCCCAGCTGGCGGGTGTAGGCCTGCCAGTCACGACGCGACGCATCATGCAGCAGCGTAAAGTGCGCCAGATCGGCGGGCGATTTCAGCGGATTATCGCCGGAGAGCAGCAGCGGTGAGCAGACCGGCAGCAGATATTCAGCGTAGAGCTTATCCACCCGCAGGCCTGGCCAGTTGCCCCGGCCATAGAAGATAGCGACGTCAACATCGTCTGCCAGCTTCTCCTCTTCACGGTCTACCGCCTGAATACGCACGTCGATTCCCGGATAAGCCATATTAAAGCTGGAGAGACGCGGAACCAGCCACTGAATCGCAAAGCTCGGCAGCAGGCTGACCGTGAGCGCCCCTTTAGCGCTGCGCGCCTGCAGCTTGCGGGTCGCATCGTTAAGCGCTGAAAAAATCTCTTTGATATCGAGATAGTAACTCTGCCCCTCTTCCGTCAGCAGCAGCGAGCGGTTGCGGCGGCGGAACAGCTTGAGCCCGAGAAAATCCTCAAGCGACTTGATCTGATGGCTCACCGCCGCCTGGGTCACAAACAGCTCTTCAGCGGCTTTGGTAAAGCTCAGATAGCGGGCAGCCGCATCAAAAACACGTAAAGCATTGAGCGGCGGAAGGCGTTTAGACATGGTTTTCCACAGATGGATTCATAGTGTAAAACTGCAACTTATACAACGTCGTCAGCTATTAGATTTTTTAATCCGAGACATTATAATTTGTCCGTTGAGGAAGCTCCAGCAAATACCTATAGTTGCCGCACTTCCAGAGCCGGAACGAAAAGTTTTCTGAAAACGTGCGAGAGATCGCAGACTTTTGGAGAGCTTTTGGCTTGTGGTCGTGATGTTGTGTTTGCATTTTTTGATCTGAATCTTGCAGATCAAACTTTTAATTCCTGAGATTTACCCTGTCTGTCCAAAGTGATTTTATGTAGCACCGCAAATTGCGGTGCTTTTTTTTGCGTAATTTTACTGCCCCATCTCAACCATCTCTTTCACATCAGAGCGGTTAATCTGCTGCTCATTGCCATTGGCATCTTTATAGCTGATCATACCGGTATCATCATCAACTTTTGGCTTGCCGTCAGCGACAATCGTGCGGCCATCGTTCGTGTGCATAACATAGTTGCTGGAACAGGCCGCCAGGGTAAATGCCATGGTGCAGACAGCCAGCACTGCGGTAAGTTTGTTCATCTTCTATCTCCTTGCAGATTGATTGCATTAAACCGCCCGCAGCCACGACATTGCGCCATCAGCCTGAAAGCACGGCTGAAAATGGCGAACGGGTTATGCGGGTTTCGGTTCAAACCTTGCCATAATGAGCATAACGCGCTTTTACAGCTTTGCCAGCCTGCAGCCTGCTGTTACGGCTGGCCCTAAATCACCGGAGTGGGCCCGATATGACCATCTTCTCTCCTGGCGCTTTTCGTCAGCAGTTTCCTGCGCTAAACGATGCCGGCGTCTATCTTGACAGCGCCGCCACGGCGCTCAAGCCGCAGGCGGTCATTGATGCCACCGCACAGTTCTATTCGCTCAGTGCCGGCACCGTGCACCGCAGCCAGTTTGCTGCGGCGCGTGCGCTGACGGCACAGTATGAACAGGCGCGCGGCGTGGTCGCACAGTGGCTGAATGCCGCTGACGATCGGCAGATTGTCTGGACGCGCGGCACCACTGAGGCGATCAATCTGGTGGCGTACAGCTGGCTGGCACCGTGCCTGCAGCCGGGTGATGAAATCATCGTCAGCGAGGCGGAGCATCACGCTAACCTGGTGCCGTGGCTGATGGTGGCTCAGGCAAGCGGCGCCACGGTAGTGAAATGGCCGCTGGGAGCCGATCGCCGACCCGACATTGCCCTGCTGCCGGAGCTGATCAACACGCGCACCCGCCTGCTGGCCGTGAGCCAGATGTCAAACGTCACCGGCGGCTGTCCGGATCTGGCGCAGGCTATCGCGCTGGCGCATGAGGCGGGTGCAAAGGTCATGGTGGATGGCGCGCAGGGCGTGGTGCACTGCCCGCCTGACGTGCAGGCGCTGGATATCGACTTCTATGCGTTTTCCGGCCACAAACTTTATGGTCCGATGGGCATTGGCGTGCTGTATGGCAAAGCAGAGTTGCTGGAGTCGATGCAGCCGTGGCAGGGCGGCGGCAAAATGCTGACGCAGGTTGACTTCAGCGGATTTACGCCGCAGCCGGTACCGTGGCGCTTTGAGGCCGGAACGCCCAACGTGGCAGGTGTGGTGGGCCTCAGCGCGGCGCTGAACTGGCTGTCGCACCATCATCAGGAAAAAGCGGAGATGTGGAGTCAGCAGCTCGCCTGCCTGGCCGAAGAGCAGCTAAGCGCGCTGCCCGGCTTTCGCAGCTTCCGCTGCGGCTCTTCCAGCCTGCTTGCCTTTGATATTGCGGGGATCCATCACAGCGATATCGTCACGCTGCTGGCTGAACAGGGCATTGCGCTGCGTGCCGGGCAGCACTGCGCGCAGCCGCTGATGGCAGCTCTGGGCGTCAGCGGTACGCTGCGCGTCTCGTTCGCGCCTTATAATAACCTGCAGGATGTGGATGCGCTGGTGCGCGCCATGCACTGCGCCGTGAACCTTTTAGGTGAATAATCTCATGACAACCCTGCTCGCTCCCCACCCCTTTGGCCATACGATCACCGCCCAGGGGCTGACCGATACGTTTGCCCGCTTTCAGCAGTGGGAGGATCGCTACCGGCAGCTGATTCAGCTCAGCCGTCAGCTGCCGGCGCTGCCGGAAGAACTGAAGTGTGCGGAGATCGAGCTGAGCGGCTGCGAAAACCGCGTCTGGCTCAGCAGCCAGCAGCTGCCTGACGGCACGCTGCATTTTTATGGCGACAGTGAGGGGCGGATTGTGCGTGGCCTGCTGGCCGTGCTGCTGACCGCCACCGAAGGAAAAACCCCGGCACAGCTGCTGGCGCAGGATCCGCTGGCGCTGTTTGATACGCTGGGACTGCGCGCGCAGCTGAGCGCGTCACGCAGCAGCGGCCTGCAGGCGCTGGCAGAGGCGGTAATGCGCGCGGCGCGTCAGGCAGCCTGACGCGCCCTGCGCGCCTGAAACTTCTTCAGCGCGTGCGATACGGCGATAAATCCAAACGTGGCGGTCACCATGGTTGCCGCCCCGAAGCCTGCAGCGCAATCCATCCGCTTCGGGCCTTCTGCCGTGCTGCGCGAGGCGCATACGCTGCCGTCGGGCTGCGGATAGACCAGCGCTTCAGTGGAAAACACGCAGTCGATGCCCAGTTTGCCCTTACTGTTTTTTACCACGCCAAAATCACTTTTCAGGCGCTCGCGCAGTTTAGCCGCCAGCGGATCCTGGATGGTTTTCGCCAAATCGCTGACCTGAATCTGCGTGGGATCGATCTGTCCGCCTGCCCCGCCGGTGGTAATAAGCGGGACTTTATTACGCCGGCACCAGGCAATCAGCGCCGCTTTCGGCCGCACGCTGTCGATGGCATCAATCACATAGTCAAACCCGGCAGAGAGCAATTCGGCGGTGTTTTGCGGCGTGATAAAGTCGTCAATGCAGGTGACAATGCACTCCGGATTGATGGCGCGGATACGGGCGGCCATGACTTCCGTTTTTGCCTGACCGACATTGCCCTGCTGCGCATGGATCTGCCGGTTTGTATTGGTAATACAGACATCATCCATATCGATCAGCGTAATGTGTCCGATGCCGGTACGCGCCAGCGCTTCAGCGGCCCAGGAGCCTACGCCGCCAATACCAATTACGCAGAAATGCGCCTCTGCAAACTGCTGCAGCGCCTCCTGTCCATAAAGACGCGCCGTTCCGCCAAAGCGCTGTCGCCAGGCGTCGCTTACCACTTTCATATCTGACCTTTACTCCGGAATGCGGTGCGCCGCGTGGCGCACCCGATAATGTACTCTCCTGCAGAGAGCTGGCTGTCAGTGTATCAATTTGCACCGGTCAGCAGTGAACCGTTATTGCCGTTTTGCGCAGTGCTGAACAGCGGCTGCCCGGCACCGGGAGCCGTCTTCAGTACCCAGACGCGGCCGTAGTGGTTATAGAAGCCGGCCAGATGTGCGGCGTCCGGGCCTACGCCCTGATAGATATCAAAGTGCTGGCCTTTGATTGCGCCACCGACGTCCAGCGCCACCATCAGACGCATTTCATACTTACCGTTGAACTTACCTTTTGCATTCAGCTGCGGCACTTCCGCCAGCAGTGCCGTGCCCGCCGGGATCAGAGAGCGGTCAGAGGCAACCGACGCTTTGGCAATCAGCGGAACTGCGCTGGCACCCCGCACCGGCACGTACTCTTCAGGTTTAAAGAAGACAAAGGACTGGTTGGTCTCCAGCACATCACGCACTTCCTGCGGTGAATGCTCCTCAGCCCACTGCCGGATGGCCTGCATCGACATATCTTCGCGTTTGACTTCACCGCGATCGATCAGCTCTTTACCGATGCTGTGATAAGCCCAGCCATTTTTACCGCCGTAGCCAAAGAAGCGCAGCGGACGTCCGTCCCCAAAATCGACGTAGCCGCTGCCCTGCACATCCATCATAAAGTTGTCGATCAGTGAGTTGCTCCAGGCGATAACGTAGCGCTCATCGAGCGCGCCGCTATAAATGCCGGCGCGGCTCGGCAGCTTCGCCCCGCGCGGGCGCGGCGGCATGCGGTAAATAGGATACTGAAACTCGCCCTGCCGGGTATAACGCGCTTCCACTACCGGCGTGTAGTAACCGGTAAACTGCACGTTGCCATAATTGTCGGTGCCTTCCATCTGAAACGCATTCAGGCCGAACTGACGCAGCTGACGCGTATCTGCACCCGAAAGCAGCCAGTTCTGGATAGCGCTGTAGGTGTCATTATTACGGCTGAACAGACGCGAGGAAGCGGACTGAATCTGCTGCACCTGCAGGCCGAAATCCTGCCCGTTAACCGGACGCCCTTTGGCATTAGGCTCATTAACCAGCCCGAGCGGTTGCTCCAGCTTGCCATCAATATATTGCTGACCGCGATCGGTCGGCTTTGAGCTACAACCCGCTAATAGCGCCAGAAATGCGCCAGTGAGTGCATACTTTACCCGGTGTCCGTTCATGACTCTCTCTTGTTGTCGGTTGTTCGCCCGGCGACGATAGCAAAGCCCTGGTCATAATGAAATCTGCCACCCGCCATCGCCTTCACATCTGTACGTTTTTTCATCCGGATGCGACATTATTCAGCAACTGCTTATGGATTTCACCCGTTAAGCGCAAAAAGGGGTTGCATCGTCACGCGCCAGGTGTATAGTGCGCATCCACGGACGCGGGGTGGAGCAGCCT
>JAAIGF010044360.1_pt1 | contig 26427 bp, 22 predicted proteins | sample 6487441 | NCBI WGS metagenome assembly JAAIGF01 (sample SAMN13974129, study PRJNA590717) | phyllosphere metagenome | biome: pepper field; feature: multiple bacterial spot infested pepper fields; material: pepper leaves; isolation source: leaves from pepper fields | host: Capsicum annuum ... | reverse complement strand
GGCCAGCTATCACCAGGCCAAGCTGATCATCAAGCTGGCCAACGACATCAGCCGCACCGTCAACGCCGACCCGACCCTGCGCGGGCTGCTCAAGGTGGTGTTCATCCCCAACTACAACGTCAGCCTGGCCGAGGTGATCATTCCGGCTGCGGATCTTTCCGAACAGATTTCCACGGCAGGGCTGGAGGCGTCCGGCACCAGCAACATGAAGTTCGCCCTCAACGGGGCGTTGACCATCGGCACGCTCGACGGCGCCAACGTGGAGATGTCCGAGCAGATCGGTCGCGAGAACATGTTCATCTTCGGCATGACCGCCCAGCAGGTAGCCGCGCGCTCGCGGCGTGACCTGAACATGAGCGCCGAGGTGGCGGCCTCCGAGCGGCTGGCGGGGGCCCTGGAGGCGATCCGTTCCGGGGTGTTCTCGCCGGACGATCCGGGCCGCTACACCGGGCTGATCGATGGCCTGCTGGCCCATGACCGCTTCCTGGTCTGCGCGGATTTCCAGGCCTACTGGGACGCGCAGCGCAAGGTCGACATGCTCTGGCGCACGCCGGATCGCTGGTGGCAGGCGGCGGTACTCAATACCGCGCGCACCGGCTGGTTCTCCTCGGATCGCACCATCCGCGAATACGCCAAGGAGATCTGGAACGTGGGCGGCCTCGACGGCTGACGCTCTGCCATGAGCAAAAGCCCGGCATGCCTCGCGTATGCCGGGCTTTTTTCTTTGCGCTGCCAGGTTGCCTGCCGTCCGTCCTGTTGCCGGGCACCGCTTCGCTAAATAACCCGAACGTCCCCCTGCTTGCGGCCTCACATTCCTGAGGCGTCCAAACGTCCGAGCCGCGCCTGCCTGAGCGCGGCGGACGCTGTTGCCCCCGATCAGTCGATCTGGCGGGCGATACCACTGCGAGGAGATGACCGATGGAATCCAGAGACAAGAGCCGTACCAGCGAGTTGGCGGGAACCGACACCGTTGACCGCGGCAACAGCAACAAGAAGCTCGAACAACTCGAACGCTTTCGTGAAGACGCCACCGGCCAGGCGCTGACCACCGACCACGGCACCCGTATCGCCGACAACCAGAACAGCCTGCGTGCGGGCGAGCGCGGCCCGTCGCTGCTCGAAGACTTCCTGCTGCGCGAGAAGCTCACCCACTTCGACCACGAGCGTATTCCAGAGCGCGTGGTGCACGCCCGCGGCGCGGCGGCCCATGGTTACTTCCAGGTCTATGAGGACCTCAGCGAGCTGACCAAGGCGGATTTTCTCACCGACCCGAGCAAGAAGACTCCGGTGTTCGTGCGCTTCTCCACCGTGCAGGGCCCGCGCGGCTCGGCCGATACGGTGCGGGATGTGCGTGGCTTCGCCACCAAGTTCTATACCGACGAAGGCAACTTCGACCTGATCGGCAACAACATGCCGGTGTTCTTCATCCAGGACGCCATCAAGTTCCCGGACTTCGTGCACGCCGTGAAGCCAGAGCCGCACAACGAGATTCCCACCGGCGCCTCGGCCCACGACACCTTCTGGGATTTCGTGTCGCTGACCCCGGAGTCGGCCCACATGGTGCTCTGGACCATGTCCGACCGCGCCATTCCCGTGGGGTTTCGTGGCATGCAGGGCTTTGGCGTGCACACCTATCGACTGGTCAATGCCGAGGGCCGTGCGCACTTCGTCAAGTTCCACTGGCGGCCGGTGGCCGGCGTGTTCTCGCTGGTCTGGGACGAGGCGCAGAAACTGGCCGGCAAGGATCCGGACTTCCATCGCCGCACCCTGTGGGACGATATCGAGAACGGTGACCCGCTGGAGTGGGAACTGGGCCTGCAGGTGATACCCGAGGAAGACGAGCACAAGTTCGACTTCGACCTGCTCGACGCCACCAAACTGGTGCCCGAGGAGCAGGTGCCGGTGCGCGTGGTCGGCAAGCTGGTGCTCGACCGCAACCCGGATAACTTCTTCGCCGAGACCGAGCAGGTGGCCTTCCAGATGGCCAACATCGTGCCCGGTATCGACTTCACCAATGATCCGCTGCTGCAGGGCCGGCTGTTTTCCTACACCGACACCCAGCTGCTGCGCCTGGGTGGGCCGAACTTCAACGAGATCCCGATCAACCGCCCGGTCTGCCCGTTCCACAACAACAACCGCGACTCCTTCCACCGCCAGACCATCAACAAGGGCCGTGCTTCCTACGAGCCGAATTCCATCGATGGCGGCTGGCCGAAGGAAACCCCGGAAGCGCCGAAGGGCGGCGGCTATGTCAGCTACCCCGAGCAAGTGTCCGGGCCGAAGATCCGCAAGCGTGCCGAGTCCTTCGGTGATCACTTCTCCCAGGCCCGGCTGTTCTTCAACAGCATGAGCGCGGCCGAGAAAGCGCATATCGTCGCGGCTTACAGCTTCGAACTGGGCAAGGTCGAACGCATGCATATCCGCGAGCGCCAGGTGCACGAGATTCTCGCCAACATCGACATGGATCTGGCCAAGCAGGTGGCGGCCAATATCGGGGTCGAGGCGCCGAGCGGGCCGACCGTGCAGGTGCCGGAGATCTCGCTGAAAGAATCGCCAGCGCTGAGCCAGATGAACCTGCTGCCGGGCAACATCAAGTCGCGCAAGGTGGCGATCCTGATCGGCAACGGCGTCAAGCAGGCGGATATCGACGCGCTTACCGCAGAACTCGACAAGCAGGGCGCGCAATTCAAGCTGTTGGCGCCAAGCGCCGCGCCAGTGAAGAGCGATGCTGGCAAGGAGCTGGTTCCCAACGACTCGATGCAGGGCCTGCCGTCGGTGGCCTTCGATGCCGTGTGGGTGCCGGGCGGCGCAAGCTTCGCCAAGGCCCTGGAGGGCGATGGCGTGGCGCTGCATTACCTGCTCGAGGCCTACAAGCACCTCAAGGCCGTCGCCCTGTGCGGTGAGTCGGCTGATCTGCTGGGCCTGCTGCATCTCAACGAAGATGAGGGCTTGCTGACTGGCAAAGCGGGCAGTGCACTGGTGCAGCCGTTCACGGCGGCCATCGCCAAGCACCGTGTGTGGGCACGCGAGCCACTGACCAAGGCGATTCCGGCCTGATGTGAAAAAGCCCCTGCGCCGCAAGGTGCAGGGGCTTTCAGCTGGGTATCAGAACCTTTTCATAATCGTCCGGCCCGATTTCAGCGCTTTGCCTGCAAAGTGGCGGCAGTGGACGTTCGCGTAAATTGTAGGAGGGGCTTTAGCCTCGAGCTCTTTGCACCCTCATAAAGCTCGGGGCTAAAGCTCCTCCTACACTATTCTCACCGGCTGCTTTTGCGTTATAGCAGCCTCTTCAGCGTTGCCTGGAAGATTGTCAACAGATTCTTAGCTGGTCAGCACATGTGCATGCTGCTGACAGGTACGCTGGGCACGGGCACGCAGTTTGGCGCGCCGTGGCGCGTGCTGGCGACGCCACACCGGATCACTCGGCGAGGCGGGCAGGGCGGGGAATTCCTCGGCCAGCTGGGCCTCGAGCTGATAGCGGTTGAGCAGGCGCAACATACCCCACAACATAGCCGCCGATACCAGCAGCCAACCGGAAATCATCAACAGAATGTAGCTTTCAGGACTCATGGTGCCTCCTCGGCCTGCGGGCGAGGGTCGACGTGCAAACGCTGTTTGACGCTCGTGCCCTGCAGGCATTGGTCTATCACGCTGCAGGCGTAATGTTGCAGCGTGATGATTGCTATAGGCTCAGTACCGTCATGGCGGGGTGCATCGACCAGCGTCCAGGCCAGTGGCGACTTGTGCAGGCTGTGCTGCAGGTGTTCGAGCTTCTCGGCGGGCAACCCGACGTCGTGATCCAGCCAGCTGTGTTCGCCGATCAGTAGCAGACGCTCGACGCCCGCCGTGGGCAAGCCCTCGAGCAGCGCGATGATGGCATCGTAGGTCCGCTCGAATCCCTCCACCCGCAGCTGACGGCTGTTCAGCACGACGATAACCGCATCCATGCCGGCGACGCTGCGTGCCACGCTATCGGCCTGGAACGGCGTGCCGCTCTTGGCTGCCAGGCCTGGACGTGCGGCGATATCGGTCGGGTCATCGACGATCACCACGACCTGCAGGCCGCGCTCCAGCAGCACGTCCTGCAGGGCGTCGGTGACACGATCCGGCGCACCGTAGAGGGCAATTTTGTCGATGGCTCGTAGGTCGCTCATGATCTGGCTCAGGTCTGTCGCTGTTGGCCGGGTTCCTGCTCGCTCGAATCGCCCAGAGGTTTGACCTCGATATCGGTGATCTCGCTGGGCAGCTCACTGCTGTGCAGTGATTCGATGTGATAGCGGGCCTGCTCGGGCGTCAGCACCGAGGCCCCCGCCTGCACTTCGGTGGATTTCTTCTGCTTGCCAAGCCGGTAGCTGACGAGAAAGTAGTGATTTCTGGACATCCCAACCCAACCTCTTTCGTCTGGCGCATGTAGCGCGTGGCGGCATGTTCGCCTGTCATCACAACTGACTGGGCGGCGTTGGCCGACGTTCAGGTTTTTCGCCCAGCGGTATGCCGTTAAAAAAGCCAAACCTCTGCCTGTCGGTGGGGTCGATTGCAGCAGCGTGGCGGGCGCTGCGCTGATTTCCTGATCGAGCAGGCTGGAGCAACCGACTTGAGTTTCTGGGACGCGGTATTGGCCACGTTGGCCAACGAATTTTCCGATCTGAGCAGCCCCGAGCAATTCACCCAGGTCACCTTGCGCCTGCTGTTGGCGGCGCTGCTGGGCGGCCTGCTGGGGCTCGAGCGCGAAACCAGTGGCAAGGCCGCCGGTGTGCGCACCCATATGCTGGTGGCCATCGGCTCGGCGATGTTCGTGCTGGTGCCGGCGCAGATGGGGGCCGAGCACGACGCCATGAGCCGGGTCATCCAGGGCCTGGTGGCCGGTATCGGCTTCCTCTGCGCGGGCACCATCATCAAGGGTGACTCGATGACCGAAGTGAAAGGCCTGACCACCGCCGCGGGCATCTGGCTGACCGCCGCCATCGGCATCACCATCGGCATGGGCCGCGAGGCCACCGCGGTGTTGGCCACGCTGATGGCGCTGTTCATTTTCAACACCGTGCCGCACCTGATTGCCTGGCTGGAAAAGCGCGCGCGTTGAATACGGGAACGTCTTGGCGCCGGCCACGCTCCTATAGGGTATCGGGTGAATCAAGGGAGCCTGGGATGTTCCGAGACTTCAAGGGATGCATTGCCTGGACGGATGCCATGAAGGATGGCCAACACTACGTTGGCCTGATCGAGTACCAGCCAAAATGCGCTGGCGCCGCCGTGCAGCTGCTCTGGGTGCCTGCCTTCGGTTCGGTGTGCGAGAGCGAGGCGGAAACCGCCGCGGACAACCTGCTTCGGCAGATTCGTGACATCACCATCGACGGCGATGTGATCTACCGCGATGGCGTCACCCTGTAGGTCGCCCCTCTCTTGAGCCTGATCCCGCGCCGCCCCGGCCCTCCAGCGGATCACTGAAACTTTTGTTTTCACCGGCCAGTCACCCGTATAGATGCTTATCACGGGAGACGGCGGTATGGCGCGTGCAATCTGGAAAGGGGCGATCAGTTTCGGGCTGGTCCATATTCCCGTATCACTGGTTTCGGCGACCGAGTCCAAGGGCATCGACTTCGACTGGCTCGACTCGCGCAGCATGGAGCCGGTGGGCTACAAGCGCGTCAACAAGGCCACCGGCAAGGAAGTCGACAAGGAGCACATCGCCAAGGGCGTGCAGGTGGAGAAGGGCCGCTACGTGATCATCAGCGAGGACGAGATTCGCGCCGCGCACCCCGAGTCGACCCAGACCATCGATATCTTCGGCTTTCTCGATGCCAAGGACATTCCCCTGCAGAACATCGAGCGGCCCTACTACCTGGCGCCGGACAAACGCGGCGAAAAGGTCTACGCACTGCTGCAGCAGACCCTCAAGGATTCCGGCAAGGTAGCGCTCGCCAATGTGGTGTTGCACGTCAAGCAGCACCTGGCGGCGCTGATGGTCGACGGTGACGCGCTGCTGTTGGTGATGCTGCGCTGGCCCGATGAGGTGCGCGGCCTCGATACCCTGGAGCTCAGCACGGCGGTCACCGGTGCCAAGCTCAGCAAGGGCGAGCGCGACATGGCCAAGCGCCTGGTGCGCGACATGACTATCGAGTGGTCGCCCGACGACTACCAGGACACCTTCCGCGACGAGATTATGAAGCTGGTCCAGAAGAAGGCCAAGGCTGGCAAGATCGAAGACGTGGAAGGCGGCGAGCGCAAGCCGGCCAGCAAGAGCGCCGACGTCATCGACCTTACCGATCTGCTCAAGCGCAGCCTGGAAGGCAATTCCAGCAAGCCTGCGCGCAAACGCTCATCCAAGTGAGGTGAGCGGCCATGGCCAAGGTAACCAGCGATTACAACCGCAAGCGCAATTTCGACTCCACCAGCGAACCCCGGGAATCCGGCCGGCGCAGCCGCGCCAAGGGCGGAGCGCTGAGCTTCGTGGTGCAGAAGCACGATGCACGGCACCTGCATTACGATTTTCGCCTGGAGCTGCAGGGCACCCTGAAAAGCTGGGCCGTGCCCAAGGGGCCCAGCCTCGACCCCAAGCAGAAGCGTCTGGCCGTGCATGTCGAGGATCATCCGCTGGCCTATGCCAGCTTCGAGGGCAGCATCGCCGAGGGCAATTACGGGGCGGGTGATGTGATCGTCTGGGATCATGGCATCTGGCAGCCCGAGGGCGATCCCGTCGCGGCGTACGAGGCCGGCAAGCTCAAGTTCACCCTGGTCGGCGAGAAGCTCAGCGGCGCCTGGACGCTGGTACGCACGCGTTTGAAAGGCAGTGGCGACAAGCAGCAATGGCTGCTGATCAAGGAGCAGGACGACGTGGCCAGGCCGGCCGACGAGTACGACATCGTCAGCGAACTGCCAGCCAGCGTGATCAGCGGAGGACTGGTCGGCGGCATGGCCAAGCCGGCGGCCAATCAGGCCGGCAAGACCAAGACGCGTAGCAAGGCTCCGGCAAAGGCGGTCAAGACCAAGACCAAGGCAGGCAAGTCCGCCCAATCGACCATGCCGGACACCCTATCGCCGCAGCTGGCCACCCTGGTCGAGTCGCCCCCGGCCGGTGACTGGCTCTACGAGATCAAGTACGACGGCTACCGCATCATGGCGCGCGTCAAAGATGGCGAGGTGACCCTGTTCAGCCGCAACGGCCACGACTGGACGGCGCGCCTGGCGCCCCAGGCCAAGGCCCTGGCCAAGCTGGGGCTCGGCGACAGCTGGCTGGATGGCGAGGCGGTGGTGCTCGACGAGCAGGGCATGCCGGATTTTCAAGCGCTGCAGAACGCCTTCGATGACGCGCGCAGTGGCGACATCCTGTACTTCCTGTTCGACGCACCCTGGCTCGATGGTATCGATCAGCGGGAGTTGCCCGTCGAGCAGCGCCGCCAGGCGCTGCAACAGAAACTGCCGAAACGCAAAGGCCCGCTGCGTTTTTCCGAAGCCTTCGAGGTCGATCACCAGAGCGTGTTGGGCAGCGCCTGCGCATTGGGTTTGGAAGGGGTGATCGGCAAGCGTGCCGGCAGCCCCTATCGCTCTTCGCGCAGCGCCGACTGGATCAAGCTCAAATGCCGACAGCGCCAGGAGTTCGTGGTGGTCGGCTTCAGCAAACCCCAGGGCAGCCGCTCGGGGTTCGGTGCGCTGCTGCTGGCGGTCAACGAGGCCAAGGGCTTGCGCTACGCCGGGCGGGTCGGCACCGGCTTCAACGAGGCGCTGCTTGGCAGCCTGCACAAACGCATGAAGGCATTGGCGCGAGACGACGCGCCGCTGCACAAGCAACCCAGCGCGGCGCAGCGACGTGGCGTGCAGTGGATCGAGCCGCAACTGGTGGTCGAGGTCGCGTTCGCCGGTTGGACCGGTGAGGGGCTGGTACGCCAGGGTGCTTTCGTGGGCGAGCGCAGTGACAAACCGGCCGAGCAGATCGTCGAGGAACGGGCGGCGCCAGCCAAGGCAGTGGAGGAGGGCGCAACGGGCAGGCAGGCCGCTGGCAAAGGCGGCACGCGAAAGGGTCGCGAGCAGATTGGCGAGGTGTCGGTCAGCCATCCCGAACGGGTCATCGACGAGCAGAGTGGCACCACCAAGGCGCAGCTCGCGCGTTTCTACGCCGAGATCGCCGACTGGCTGCTACCCGAGGTGCGTAACCGCCCGGTTTCGCTGCTGCGCGCACCAGGCGGTGTCGGCGGTGAACAGTTCTTCCAGAAACATGCCGAGCGCCTGGACATACCCAACATCCGTCACCTGGACGCCGAACTCGATCCCGGCCATGACCGGCTGATGACCATCGACAGCGTGCCGGCCCTGGTGGGAGCTGTGCAGATGGGCACCATCGAGCTGCATACCTGGAATGCCGCCTACGCGAGCATCGAGCGGCCGGACCGGCTGATCCTTGACCTCGACCCGGACCCGGCGCTGCCCTGGCGCGCCGTGCTGGAGGCCACGCGCCTGAGCCTGTCGGTACTCGACGAGCTGGGTCTGGAAACCTTCGTGAAAACCAGCGGCGGCGCCGGCATGCACCTGGTGGTGCCGCTGGCGCGGCATGTCGACTGGGACACCCTCAAGGCCTTTGGCAAGGCGATCTCGCAATTCATGGCCAGCGAGCTGCCGGATCGCTTCAGTGCCCGTATGGGGCCGAAAAATCGCATCGGCAAGGTTTACCTGGATTACCTGCGCAATGGCCGTGGTGCCAGCACCGTGGCGGCCTATTCGGTACGCGCACGGCCTGGCTTGCCGGTGTCGGTGCCGATCAGCCGCGAGGAGTTGGGGCAATTGCGCGACTCCAGGCACTGGCATATCGGCAACCTGCAGCAGCGCCTGGACAAGCTCGAGGACGATCCCTGGGCCGGTTACGCCAACCGGCAGCGCATCACCGCGGCGATGTGGAAGAAGCTCGGCGCCGACTCTCTCTGAGCGCTTGCCTTCAGCGCCTTGGCTGCAAAATGCGGCAGCGGCCAGTCGTTCACTTGGGGAGGGTGGTGATTATCTGTGGGAGCGGGCCATGCCCGCGAAACAATCACGGGCATGGGCTAGGCGCCCCCGCCCGTTCCCACAATGGGCCAGCGACGTCTGCTTTTGGCTTGAAGCACCCTATTTAATGTCGCCTTAAAAGATCATGAACAGGTTCTGAGGCGTATTGACCTCGCCTCGGAAACTCTGAACTTTGCCGGAGACGCCAGGTTCGGAGATAGACAGGTCGCAGCGCCAGGGAACTTTCTGCCACCGCGCACGCTAGAGCCGTTTTTCAACCGAGTGGCCCGCTCGTGCAGCCTGTAGTGAAAGGCCTGGAGCCGCGCCGCTTCGCATTCAGGTACGCATTTTCGCGTACGGCCTTGTGGCATGTGCCATGGGGTGAACAGCTTATACGCCTGCCAGGCGTGAGGAGCCCGTTTCGATGCCATCTGCTTATCTGCAAGAGCCCGATCGTTTGAATCATCGCGGATTGTCGCTGGAGCGCGCGCTGGAATTGCCGCGCCTGGCCATCGAAGAGGTCGAGCCGCAGGTCGAGCAGGGGCGCTTCGCTGCCAAGGCGATAGCCGGGGACAAGGTCACCGTCAGCGCGCTGATCTTCGCCGATGGCCACGACAAGCTAGCCGGCGAAGTGCTCTGGCGTGACGTCGGCGCGACCGACTGGCACCGCGAACCGCTGGTGGATATCGGCCTCGAACGCTGGCAGGCCGAGATCACCCCGCAGCGCGTCGGTGAGGTGGAATTCCTTATCGAAGCCTGGTGGGATGTGTACGCCAGCTACTGTTACGAACTCTCGAAGAAATTTGGCGCCGGGGTGACCATCAACCTCGAATTGCAGGAAGGCCAGACGTTGCTGCGCGAGGCCGCCGAGCGCGCCGATGGCGATCTGGCCTTTAACCTGCAGGCCCTGTGCGACGAGCTGCAGGAATTGCAAAGCCTGGATGAGCGCGTGGCGCTGCTGCTGGCTCCCGAAACCGTGGCGCTGGTGCGCCGTGCCGAGGGCCACCCGCATCGCACCCGTAGCGCCACCTACCTGCTCGACGTTGAGCGCCCGCTGGCGCGGTTCGCCAGCTGGTACGAGCTGTTTCCGCGTTCGGAAACCGATGACCCGGCGCGCCATGGCACCTTCCGTGACGTGATCAAGCGCCTGCCGGCGATCCAGGCCATGGGCTTCGACGTGCTGTATTTCCCGCCGATCCACCCCATCGGCACCACGCACCGCAAGGGCCGCAACAATTCGCTGACGGCGGGGCCGGATGATCCTGGCAGCCCCTATGCAATCGGCAGTCCCGACGGTGGCCACGAGGCCATTCACCCGCAGCTTGGCACTCGCGAAGATTTCGTTGCGCTGGTCGAAGCGGCCCGTGAACACGACCTGGAGATTGCCCTGGATTTCGCCATCCAGTGCTCGCCGGATCACCCCTGGCTGCAGCAGCACCCGGGCTGGTTCAGCTGGCGCCCGGACGGCACCATCCGCCATGCGGAAAACCCGCCGAAGAAGTACGAAGACATCGTCAACGTCGACTTCTATGCCAAGGATGCGGTGCCCGACCTGTGGCTGGCGCTGCGCGACGTGGTGCGCGGCTGGGTGGAACTCGGCGTGTACCAGTTTCGCGTCGACAACCCGCACACCAAGCCGCTGCCGTTCTGGGAATGGCTGATCGCCGATATCCGCAAGAGCCACCCGCAGGTGATGTTCCTCGCCGAGGCCTTCACCCGCCCGGCGATGATGGCGCGCCTGGGCAAGGTGGGCTTTACCCAGAGCTACACCTATTTCACCTGGCGCAATACCAAGGCCGAGCTGGAAACCTACCTGACCGAGCTCAACGAAGCGCCATGGCGTGACTGCTACCGGCCGAATTTCTTCGTCAACACGCCGGACATCAACCCGTACTTCCTGCACCACAACGGCCGCGCCGGCTTTCTGATCCGCGCGGCGCTGGCGACCATGGGCTCGGGGCTGTGGGGCATGTACTCGGGCTTCGAGATCTGCGAATCCCTGCCGGTACCGGGCAAGGAGGAATACCTGGACTCGGAGAAGTACGAGATCCGCGTTCGCGATTACCAGGCGCCGGGCAATATCGTTGCCGAGATCGCCCAGCTCAACCGTATTCGCCGACAGAACCCGGCGCTGCAGACGCACCTGGGCTTCCAGGCTTACCCCTGCTGGAACGACAACATCCTGTTCTTCGGCAAACGCACCGCCGACCGCGAGAACTTCATTCTGGTGGCCGTCAGCCTCGATCCGCACAATGCCCAGGAAGCGCACTTCGAGCTGCCACTGTGGGAGCTTGGCCTGGACGACCACGCCACTACCCATGGCGAAGACCTGATGACCGGCCACACCTGGCAGTGGCACGGCAAGACCCAGTGGATGCGCATCGAGCCCTGGCACCAGCCGTTCGGTATCTGGCGTATTCGCATGGCGAGCTGAGGAGCCGATCGATGGCACGCAGAGCCCGGCGCAGCACCTTCCTCAACGACCCGCAGTGGTACAAGGACGCGATCATCTACCAGGTGCACGTGAAGTCGTTCTTCGATGCCAACAACGATGGCATCGGCGACTTCGCGGGCCTGATCGACAAGCTCGACTACATCGCCGACCTGGGCGTCAATACCCTGTGGCTGCTGCCGTTCTACCCGTCGCCGCGCCGCGACGACGGTTACGACATCGCCGAATACCGCGGTGTGCACCCGGACTACGGCACCATGGCCGACGCCAAGCGCTTTATCTCCGAGGCGCACAAGCGCGGCTTGCGGGTGATCACCGAACTGGTCATCAACCACACCTCGGACCAGCACCCCTGGTTCAAACGGGCGCGGGCCGCAAAACGGGGCAGCAAGGCGCGGGATTACTACGTATGGTCCGACGATGACCAGAAATACGACGGCACGCGGATCATCTTTCTCGACACCGAGAAGTCCAACTGGAGCTGGGACGCCGAGGCCGGCCAGTACTACTGGCACCGTTTCTACTCGCACCAGCCGGACCTGAATTTCGACAATCCCCAGGTGCTCAAGGAAGTGCTCGGGGTGATGCGCTTCTGGCTGGACATGGGCGTCGACGGCCTGCGCCTGGACGCCATCCCGTACCTGATCGAACGCGACGGCACCAACAACGAGAACCTGGCGGAAACCCACGAGGTCCTGAAGAAGATTCGTGCCGAGCTGGACGCCAAGTACCCCGACCGCATGCTGCTCGCCGAGGCCAACCAGTGGCCCGAGGACACCCAGCTGTACTTTGGCGGCGACGCCAGCGGCCAGGGCGACGAATGCCACATGGCCTTCCACTTTCCGCTGATGCCACGCATGTACATGGCCATCGCCCAGGAAGACCGCTTTCCGATCACCGACATTCTGCGCCAGACCCCGGAGATTCCCGACAATTGCCAGTGGGCGATCTTCCTGCGCAACCACGATGAGCTGACCCTGGAAATGGTCACCGACCACGAGCGCGACTACCTGTGGAACTACTACGCCGCCGACCGCCGTGCGCGCATCAACCTCGGTATTCGCCGCCGCCTGGCGCCGCTGGTCGAGCGTGATCGCCGGCGTATCGAACTGCTCAACAGCCTGCTGCTGTCCATGCCGGGCACGCCGACGCTGTATTACGGCGACGAGATCGGCATGGGCGACAACATCTTTCTGGGCGACCGTGACGGTGTACGTACGCCGATGCAGTGGTCGCCGGATCGCAACGGCGGTTTTTCCCGTGCCGACCCCGCCGGGCTGGTACTGCCGCCGGTGATGGATCCGCTGTACGGCTATCAGAGCGTCAACGTCGAGACCCAGTCCCGCGACCCGCATTCGCTGCTCAACTGGACGCGGCGCATGCTCAACATCCGCAAGCAGCACCGCGCCTTTGGGCGTGGCGCGCTGAAGATGCTCAAGCCCAGTAACCGCCGCGTGCTGGCCTACCTGCGCGAGGGCAGCGATGCCCAGGGCAACCCGGAGCTGATCCTCTGCGTGGCCAACCTGTCCCGCGCCGCCCAGGCCGTGGAGCTGGAGCTGTCCGATCACGACGGCAAGGTGCCGGTAGAGATGGTTGGTGGCTCGTCATTCCCGCCCATCGGCCAGCTCAATTACCTGCTGACCCTGCCGCCTTATGGCTTTTACTGGTTTCTGCTCGCCGAGGAGGCGCAAATGCCCAGCTGGCACGTACCACCGGTCGACCGCATGCCGGAACTGACCACCCTGGTGATCAAGAACGAACTCGGCGAGCTGCTGCAATTGCCAGCCCGCGCGACGCTGGAACAGGAGTCGCTGCCGGCCTACCTGCCCAAGCGCCGTTGGTTCTCCGGGCAGGGCGAGAACCCTGGCCAGGTCAAACTGCTCTACGCCATTCCCTTCGGCACGGCCGAAGAGCCCTACGTACTCAGCGAAGTGCAGGTCACGCGTGCCTCCGGGGCCAGCGAGCACTATCAGGTGCCGCTGGGGTTTGTCGGCGAGCATGAGACGGGCAGCAGCGTGCCCCAGCAACTGGCGCTGGCCCGGCTGCGCCGTGGCCGGCAGGTGGGGCTGCTTACCGATGGCTACACGCTCCCCGGCTTCGTGCGCCATGTGATGGGCCAGTTGAGCGAGCGCAGCGTGCTGGGTTGGCAGGGCAGCGAAATCCAGTTTCTGCCTACCGAGCGCCTGCAGGAGCTGGGTGATCTGAGTGAGGCCGAGATCAAACTGATCTCCGCGGAGCAGTCCAACAGTTCGGCGATCATCAACGAGCAGGCGGTACTCAAGCTGGTGCGCCGCGTGCTGCCGGGCATCCATCCCGAGGCGGAGATCGGCGGCTACCTGACTGCGGCCGGTTTCGAACACATCGCGCCGCTGTTGGGCGAGGTGCGCCGCGTCGACGAGCAGGGCGTGCCCCATACGCTGATGATCCTGCAGGGCTACCTGAACAACCAGGGCGATGCCTGGCAGTGGACCCAGAACAACCTGGAGCGCGCCATCCGCGACGAGCTGGCCGACGGGCATTCCGAGCAGGAGAACCAGCATGGTGCGCTGGCCGAGCTCGAATCCTTCGCCGGGCTGCTGGGCAAGCGCCTGGGCGAGATGCACGTGGCGCTCGGCCAGGCCAGCGACAACCCGGACTTCGGTTACCACCAGACGGGCGACATCGAAGTGGCCGAGTGGGCGCAGAACATCGCCGCCCAGGTGCGCGAAGCCTTGAAGGTGATCGCCGAAGGGCGTGGGCACCTGCCGGGTGAAGCCGCCAACCAGGCCGATTGGCTGGCGGCGCGGCATGACGCGATCATCGAGCTGGTCGAAGACCTGGCACGGCGTTCGGCAGGCGGTATTCGCATGCGCGTGCACGGCGACCTGCACCTGGGGCAGGTGCTGGTGGTGCAGGGCGACGCCTACCTGATCGACTTCGAAGGCGAGCCGACCCGCACGCTGGAGGAACGCCGGGCCTTCTATAGCCCACTCAAGGACGTCGCCGGCATGCTGCGCTCCTTCGACTATGCGGCCGCCATGGCCATGCGCAGTGCGCAGAGCGCCGATGTCACCGCCGAGGCGGAGCAGGCCCGTCAGCATATCGCCGGGCTGTATCGCAGCCAGGCCAGAACGGCATTCAACGAAGCCTACCGGCTGGCGGCAGCGGACCTGCCCCATGCCTGGCACGACCGCGAAGGTGAGGTGGCAGCGCTGGCGCTGTTCTGCATCGAAAAAGCGGCCTACGAAATTCTGTATGAAGCGCGCTATCGGCCCGATTGGCTGGAAGTCCCGGTGCAAGGGCTGATAGAGCTGACCAAATATCTGTTGGGGAGCGGTAAACGATGAGCAATGGAGAAACCGATCGCCAGGTGGCGGGTATCGAACGCGCCGCCGTCGAGGCCTTGATCAGGGGCGAACATGGCGACCCGTTTTCGATTCTGGGCCCCCATGCATTCGCCCATGGGCTGACCATTCGCACCTACCTGCCTGGCGCCCTGGGCGTCGAGTTGATTGACGCGGTGAGCGGCGAAGTACTCGGCTCCCTGGAGCAATCCAGCGTGCCGGGGCTGTTCAGCATCCGCATCGAGCAGCAGGTGCCGTATCGCTATCGCATCACCTGGAGCTCCGGGGTTCAGGAAACCGAAGACCCTTATGCCTTCGGTCAGCTGCTTGGCGAAATGGACCTGTACCTGTTCGCCGAGGGCAATCACCGCGAGCTGGGCAAGAGCCTGGGCGCCCAGTTCACCACCCATGAGGGCGTGCAGGGCGTGCGCTTTTCGGTGTGGGCGCCGAATGCCCGCCGGGTCTCGGTGGTGGGCGGCTTCAATGGCTGGGATGGGCGTCGTCACCCGATGCGCCTGCGCCAGCCCAGCGGCGTGTGGGAGCTGTTCATCCCGCGCCTGACGCCGGGCGAGGTCTACAAGTACGAAATCCTCGGTCGCGACGGCCTGCTGCCGCTCAAGGCCGACCCCATGGCCCTGGCTACCGAGTTGCCGCCAGCCACCGGTTCGGTGGTGTCCGCGCCGCTGCAGTTCGACTGGCACGATGATCACTGGCTCGAACAGCGCCAGGCCCGCCAGGGTTATCAGGCGCCGATGTCGATCTACGAATTGCACGCCGCGTCCTGGCGCCGCGAGGGCGGTGAAGAAGGGCGTCTGCTGAGCTGGAAGGAGCTCAGCGAACAGCTGATCCCCTATGTGCAGCAGCTCGGTTTCACCCATATCGAGCTGATGCCGATCATGGAGCACCCGTTTGGCGGCTCCTGGGGCTATCAGCTGCTGTCGCAGTTCGCGCCCACCGCGCGGCATGGCAGCCCGGCGGATTTCGCCGCCTTCGTCAACGCCTGCCACCAGGCCGGCATCGGCGTGATCCTCGACTGGGTACCGGCGCATTTTCCCACCGACGCCCACGGCCTCGGTCAGTTCGACGGTACCGCGCTGTACGAGTATGCCCACCCGTTCGAGGGCTTCCACCAGGACTGGGACACCTACATCTACAACCTGGGGCGCACCGAGGTGCACGGCTTCATGCTGGCCTCGGCGTTGCACTGGCTGCGCGCGTACCATATCGACGGCCTGCGCGTGGATGCGGTGGCGTCGATGCTCTACCGCGACTATTCGCGCAAGGACGGCGAGTGGATTCCCAACCGTTTCGGCGGCCGTGAAAACCTGGAAAGCATCGACTTCCTGCGCCACCTCAACGACGTGGTCGCCCAGGAAGTACCCGGCGCCCTGGTGATCGCCGAGGAGTCGACCGCCTGGCCAGGCGTCAGCCGGCCGACCCAGGAAGGTGGGCTGGGCTTCGCCTACAAGTGGAACATGGGCTGGATGCACGACAGCCTCAAGTACGTGGCCGAAGATCCGCTGCATCGCCAGCACCACCACCACCAGCTGACCTTTGGCCTGCTGTATGCGTTCTCCGAACATTTCGTGCTGCCGATCTCCCATGACGAAGTGGTGCACGGCAAGCGCTCGCTGCTCGACAAGATGCCCGGTGACCGCTGGCAGAAATTCGCCAACCTGCGCCTGTATCTGAGCTTCATGTGGAGCCATCCGGGCAAGAAGCTGCTGTTCATGGGCTGCGAGTTCGGCCAGTGGCGCGAGTGGAACCACGACCACGAGCTGGACTGGTACCTGCTGCGTTACGGCGAGCACAAAGGCGTGCAGCAACTGGTCAGCGACCTCAATGGCCTGTATCGCCACGAGCCGGCGCTGCACCAGCTCGATGGTAGCGCCGAAGGGTTCGCCTGGCTGATCGGCGACGACGCCACCAACAGCGTGTTCGCCTGGCTGCGCCACGACAAGGACGGTTCACCCTTGCTGGTGGTGCACAACTTCACCCCGCAGCCGCGCAATGGTTACCGCATTGGCGTACCGAAAGAGGGCGCCTGGCATGTGTTGCTCAACAGCGATGCCGAGCGTTACGCCGGCTCCAATGCCGGCAGCCAGGGCGGGTTGTTCAGCGAGGCGGTGGCCAGCCATGGCCAGCCGCAATCGCTAAGCCTGGATCTGCCGCCGCTGGCCACCCTGGTGATCAAGCCGCAGTGAAACAACAAGGGGTGAACCGATTTCTCGGTTCACCCTTCAGCGGCCAAAGGCAGGTCATTGCCCGTTACCGTCAGGCTTCGTTCACAAGCCCCTTAACTTCATACGTATGGCTGCGCTGCAAAACCACGCGGCAAGCGGTTGCGGCTTGGCAGATCGGTCAGGTGCTGCTGCCAGGAGGTGCGCCAGTCGGTACGCGGCTGCGCGACCTTGGACTTGCGGGTGGCTCGCCGTGCGGCATTACGGGTATCGCGACGCGCCTGCTTGTACACCTCGGTGTTGCGGCAATTGCGGCATTTCACCTGGTTCAGCTCCTTGCTGGAGGCGAGTTTCTCGCCATGGCTGCCGCAGGCGAGATGACCGTCGATCTTGTAATGGGTAACCATGGTGGATCTCCTTGCTGCTATCGATCCTGGAGCGCAACTCGCTCCGCGCACGCAGGCCAGGCAATACGGGCCGTCGTGAGGGGTAGACCGCTTCGCTTGTGTGTCGGTTCGGCGCCTTTTTGCCCGGCCGGAAAACGCAGTGCGTCAACAGACCCGGGAAATAATCGCGGACGGCATGGCGCTGGCGTTGTCAGAGGCTCAAGCCTGCCCATCCTGAGGAGTCATTGGTGACCTCTGTTTTTCTGCGTTCATCCGCTGCGCTGCTGATCCTGCTGTTGGCTGGCTGTGCCACCCAGCCGCGTGAGCCGGCGCCCAAACCCGCTGAAGTACGCGCGCAGATCGTGCGCCTGATGCCGATGAATACGCCCGATCGTGAAGGCTGGGCCGCCGATATCTATGCCGCCTTCGCCGTCCAGGAAATTGCACCGACCCCGGAAAACATCTGCGCCGTGCTGGCGGTGACCGAGCAGGAGTCGACCTTTACGGTCGATCCGCAGGTGCCGGGGCTGGCCAGGATCGCCCGTGCCGAAATTGACCGCCGAGCTGCCAGCCTGCATATCCCGCGGTTGTTGGTGAATGCCGCGCTGAGGCTCGAATCGCCGACCGGCAAGACCTACCAGCAACGCCTGGACAGCGTGCGCTCGGAAAAGCAGCTGAGCGAAATTTTCGATGACTTCACCGGCATGGTGCCACTCGGCCGCCAGCTGTTCGGCACCCTCAATCCGGTGCGTACCGGCGGGCCGATGCAGGTCAGCATCGCCTTTGCCCAGGCCAATGCCGAGAGCTATCCGTATCCGCCGGACGGCTCGATCCGTCGCGAAGTGTTCAGCCGCCGTGGCGGCATGTACTTCGGCATCGCTCACCTGCTGGGTTACCCGGCCAGTTACCCGAAGCCCCTGTACCGCTTCGCCGACTTCAATGCCGGCTGGTACGCCAGCCGCAACGCGGCGTTCCAGAATGCCGTCACCAGCGCCTCGGGCATTCCCCTGGCGCTCGATGGTGACCTGATCATTCATGGCAGCAGCAAGGCGGGTGCCACGGAGCTTGCCGTGCGTTCGCTGGGCAAGCGCCTGGACATGAGCGAGCGGGCGATTCGCCGGGATCTGGAGCAGGGCGATAGTCTGGATTTCGAGGAAAGCCGCCTCTACGAGCGGGTGTTCGCCCTGGCCGACGAGGCTGAGGGCAGGGCGGTGCCGCGCGAGCTGCTGCCCGGCATCGTGCTGAAAAGCCCGAAGATCACCCGGCGCCTGACCACCGCCTGGTTCGCCGAGCGTGTCGATAGCCGCCACCAGCGTTGCATGGCGCGGGCCAGATGAGCGGTTGCTCAAAACTTCCAGATCAAGCGTGGCAGGTCGGTTAGCATGATCCGTCCACACACCGTGGCGCTGGAGCAGGCATGAGCGCGCAGAGCTGGGTCGATCTGGCCCAGGACGAAGACACCGGTATCGAGACCATCCGCGCGCATTTTCGCGGCCATGCCTACGATCCCCACTGGCACGACGCCTATCTGGTCGGCTTCACCGAGCAGGGCGTGCAGCAGTTCCATTGCCGCAAGCAATTGAACAGCAGCCTGGCGGGCCAGGTGTTCCTGCTCGAGCCCGGCGAGCTGCACGACGGCCACGCGCCGGAGCCGGAAGGCTTCACCTATTCGATGCTCTACCTGGATAGCCAGTGGCTGGAGCGTGAACTGCGCAGCCTGTTCGAGCAGGCACCGGCCGACTGCCTGCCAGGTTTCCGCAGCACTCTGGCCAGCGAGCCGACGCTGTTGGCAGCGGTGGCCGGCGCCTTCGCTGCGCTGCATCGCCAGGAGATGCGCATGCTCAGGCAGGCCTCGCTCGATGCCTTGTTGATGCGGCTGACCGAGCACCTGCACTGGCGCCGTCGCCTTGACCTCGACCCGCGTCTGCCACTGGTGGCGCAGCGGGCGCGGGATTTCCTGCATGACCAGCACACCCGCGATATCGGCCTCGACGACCTGGCCGCTGTCTGCGGCGTCGATCGCTTTCGCCTCAGTCGCGCCTTCAAGGCTGCCTTCGGCCTGGCGCCCCATGCCTACCTGGTGCAGCTGCGGCTGGCCCGTGCCCGGCACCTGCTGGCCCGTGGCGAGCCGCCGGTACAGGTAGCGGCGCTGCTCGGTTTCGCTGACCAGAGCCACCTGGGCCGCTGGTTTCGCCGCGCCTACGGCATTACCCCGGCGAGCTACCAGCGGCGCTGCTCAAAGCTTCCAGACTGTTGAGCCCCTGGCGCCGATGATCAGGGCTCGATTCGTTCAGGAGCCCGTTCATGATCCAGTTGCTGCCCTTCATGCTGTTCGCGTTCGTCGCATCCATCACCCCTGGGCCCACCAATGTGCTGGTGCTGGGCAGCAGCGCCCGTTATGGCGTGGCCGCGACCCTGCCGCTGGTGATCGGCGCCTGTGTGGGTGCGGCGGCCATCGTGGTGGCGGTCGGCCTCGGTCTTGGTGAATTGTTGCAGCAGCACCCGCGTCTGCAATGGGCGATGGCCTGGTTCGGCGTGCTGTGGCTGAGCTATCTGGCCTGGCGGATCTTCAGCAGCCCGGCGGCGGCGCTGGATGGCTCGGCCGTGGCGGCGGAGGAAAAGCGCCTCGGGCTTTTCGCCGGTGCGGCGTTGCAACTGGTCAACCCCAAGACCTGGATGATGGCCCTGGCAGTGGTCAGCGTATTCGCCACGCCGGGGCCTGGGCAGGGGCTGCGGGTGACGCTGCTGGCGGCGATCTTTCTGGCCATCTCGCTGCCGTGCCTGGGCTGCTGGGCGCTACTGGGGCGTGGCGCCGCCCGGCTGTTCACCTCGGCGCGCGCCATGAAGCGCTTCAATCAGGCCATGGCCGTGCTGCTGCTGGCGTCGGCCTGGCTTGGCGCACCGCTTCAAGGGGCGTGACCGCCACTGCTGTGGCAACGGCAGACCCATGTGGGAGCGCGCCATGCGCGCGAAAAGATCGCGGGCATGGACTGGGCGTCCCCGCCCGCTCCCACAGGTATGGTGCACGCGGCTGCATCAGCTCCATGGGGCGGGGCGTAGTTGAAACCCAGCTAGCGTTGATGGGTTTCACCCATCGTACGGGCCTTACCCCTGCAGGAACCTTCAATTACCGGATGCGCAATTCTTCCAGGCGCTGACGCTGCTTGCCCTGCTCATCGAAGTTATCGGGTGACAACCAGCGCACAAAGGCATCGCGGCGCGGCGGCCATTCGCTGTCGATGATCGAGAACCAGGCGGTATCGCGGTTCTGGCCCTTGATCACCGCGTGCTGGCGGAACAGGCCCTCCTGGGTGAAACCCAGCCGTTCGGCCGCGCGCCGCGACCGGGCGTTACGCGCATTGCACTTCCATTCCAGGCGGCGGTTGCCGAGGCCGTCCATCGCCAGACGCATCAGCAGCCAGATCGCTTCGGTGGAGGCTGGAGAGCGCTGCATGGCGCGGCCAAAGGCGATATGGCCGATCTCGATGCAGCCATCGGCCGCGGCGATGCGCAGAAAGCTGAGCAGCCCCACGGCCCGCTCGGTGGCCTTGTCGATCACCGTGAAGAACAGTGGGTCGCTGCCGCTTTGCTTGTCCCGCAGCCAGCTATCGAACGCACTGCGCTCGGCGAACGGGCCGTAGGGCAGGTAATCCCAGAGGACCGGATCGCTCTCCGGGCCTTGCAGGGCGTGCCACAGATCATCGCCGTGGCGCGCCACATCCAGCGGCTGCAAATCCACGTAACGACCATCGATGGGCGCGCGCGGCGGAGCTGGCACGGGTTTCCAGTCGAGCAGGGTATCGGTCATGGTCGGGCTCCTGATCACAGCTTCTTGCGGTATTGAACGAGACCGGGGCGCTCGGCGATCCGATCGTACAGCTGCATGGCGATGGCGTTGCTCTCATGAGTGAGCCAGTGCACCCGCGACGCGCCGGCCTGGCTGGCCTGAGCGTAGACATGCTCGATCAGCCCGCGACCGACGCCGCTGCCGCGTGCCTGCTCGGCAACGAACAGGTCCTGCAGGTAGCAGTAATCGCCATCCGTCCAGCAGGAGCGGTGGAAAATCCAGTGCACCATTGCCATAGCATGGCCGTCCTGCCAGGCCAGGGCCGCGTGCATTGGCTCGTCGGCGGCGAGAAAGCGCTGCCAGGTCAGTCTGCTGGTGGCCTCGGGGATTTCGGTGGCGTAAAAGCGCTGGTAGCCCTGCCAGAGTGGTAACCAGGCGGCGTGATCCTCGGCGCTTACGGCGCGTATTTGCATGGTTCGGTCTCCTCTTATCGATCGGTCATGCGCTGCGCCAGGGCGCGGTCGCGGGGATCGAGGCTGGCCTCGAGGCCACTCTGTACGCCGGCCCGGTCGGCCTCGCTGCGGTTCTGGCCAAGTTTCCATTTGCCCTCCAGGCGCTCGATGGGCAGGGCGAATCCGACGATGGCGCGCAGCATGCCGTCGATGTAATCGCGCGGTGCATCGTCGATGGCCCAGGGCTGCGGGCGCGGTTGCTCATGGCGGTCGGTCAGCTCGCCGAGCAGTGCCAGCAGGCGCTGGGCATCGTCGAATACTTCAGCGCGGCCGTAGGCATGCACGGCGATATAGTTCCAGGTCGGCACCACCTTGCCGTGCTCGGCCTTGGCCGGGTACCAGGAGGGGCTGACATAGGCATCGGCACCGTTGAATACCACCAGGGTTTCGCCGCCTTCGGCCATCAGCCGGGCATGGGGATTGGGCCGCGCCAGGTGACCGTACAGCGTGCCGTACCGGCCTTCTTCGGGGCGCAGCAGCAAGGGCAGGTGGCTGGCCTGCAGGCCGCTCTCGCCATGGCTGATCAGAGTCGCCAGGCGGCAGCCCTGGATCTCTTGGTGCAGGGTGGCGAGGTCGTTCTGGTGAAAGGCGGGCGGCGTGTACATGGGGCGTTCCTTGAGTGTCTGCCGCCATCCTAGAATTGCCATTGGTCTGTTGTAAGATCCATTTCTCGTGACTTTCATGGAGCCATTTCATGGCCACCTCAGCGCCGCTGCCCGTCGACCTCTCCGGCCTGTGCCTGCAACCCGGCGCGGGCCTGTCGCGCCAGCTGTACCAGGCGCTGCGCGAGCGCATGCTCGACGGCCGCCTGCCCGGTGGTACGCGGCTGCCGGCCAGCCGCCAGTTGGCAGAGCTGCTGGGGGTGTCGCGCAACACCGTCAACCGTGCACTGGATCAGCTGTATGCCGAAGGCTACGTGCAGGCCCGAGTGGGCGATGGCACCTACGTGGCCGACCTGGCCAGCGCCGGGCCATTGCCAGCGGCAATGCCGGCAAGCGAGGTGAGCAGCAGCGCCATGCAACGCCTGGCGAGCGCTCATCTGCCACCGCATCTGCCGGGGGCGCCGCGGGCGTTTCGGGTCGGCGTGCCGGCCTTTGACCTGTTCCCCTTTGATACCTGGGCGCGCCTGTCCGCGCGGTTCTGGCGGCGGCCGGCGCCAGCCCGGCTGGGCTACGGTGACCCGGCGGGCGATGCACAGCTGCGCGAACTGATCGCCGCCTACCTGCGCAGCAGCCGCGGCCTGCAGTGCGATCCCGGGCAGATCATCATCACCTGTGGGGCACAGCAGGCGATCAGCCTGTGCACCCAACTGCTGCTCGAGCCCGGCGACCGCGTGGCCATGGAAGACCCCGGTTACCGGGCCGCTGCCCATGCGTTCAGTGTCGCCGGCGCCCGCCTCGCGGGTATCGGCATCGATGCCGAGGGCCTGGATGTACCGGCGCTGGAGCGGGCCGGGCCGTGCCGGCTGGCTTATGTCACCCCTTCGCACCAGTACCCGACCGGGGTGACGCTGTCGTTGCCCAGGCGCCTGGCCCTGCTCGACTGGGCCGAACGCAACGATGCCTGGATCATCGAGGACGACTACGACGGCGAGTACCGCTACAGCGGCACGCCGCTGGCCCCGCTTGCCGCGCTGGATCGCGGCCAGCGCGTGCTGTACGTCGGCACCTTCAGCAAGATCGTGTTTCCGGGGTTGCGCCTGGGCTATCTGGTGGTACCGGCGCGCCTGGCCCAGGCGTTCGCCCGGCGGCGTGGCGTGGATATGCGCCACTCCGAAATCGGCACCCAGGCGGTGATGGCCGAATTCATCGCCGCCGGGCATTTCCAGCGGCATATCCGCCGCATGCGCAATGCCGCCCGGGCCCGGCGCGACGCCCTGCTTGCCGACTGGCTGGAGGTCGTGCCCGGCTGCGCGCCGCTGCCAGAGGTGCATGCCGGCCTGCACCTGAGCGTGCGCTGCGAGAGCCAGGCCCGTGAGCAGGAGCTGATCGCGGCGGCAGCAAGAGTTGGCGTGGAGATCAATCCGCTCAGCGTGCAGTGGTTGCCCGAGGGCAATACACCACCGGATCAGCGCGCCGGGCTGGTAATGGGCTTTGCGGCGGTGCCGGAGCAGGATATCGCCGAGGCGTTGCAGGCGCTGCGCAAGGCTTGGAAATTGCCGGGTTGAGGGCAGCTGTGCTTCAGATCTGCTGCTGTCTTGGCTTCTGATCATCACCCGGAGGCTCGATGCCCCAACGGCTGTCCAGGTACCAGTCTGCGCCGAACAGTTCGATGGGGTGCTGGGTGCGGCTGGCGCCATTGCCGCATTCCAGATCGGTGGCGCTGCAGTAGCGGTCGCAGCCCCAGCACACGCGCTCGGGGTTGCTGGGTTGCAGGGGGAATTTCTTGGCCATCTCGCGCACTCCGCTGGACTTCGGTGCCAGCCTAACGCGACAGGGATGCAGCCTCTTGACCAGGATCAAGGCTGATCCCGGTCAAGAGGCCGGTCATCAGGCAGGGCGCGGCTCTTCGCTGGTTTCCTGATCGGCGTTCTGGCGCAGCTTCTTGGCGCGTTTTTCCAATACCAGGTAAACCACGCAGGCCACCGCCAGCGGCAGCAGGAAGTAGATCGCGCGATAACCGATCAGGGCGGCGACGATGCTGCCCTTGGACATCTCGTGCTGCAGCATGGCGATGAACACCGCCTCGATGACGCCGAGGCCGGCCGGGATATGGGTGATCACCCCGGCGATGCTGCTGATCATCAGGATGCCGAGAATGGTCGGATAGAAGGCTTCCTCGGGCAGCAGCAGGTAGATGATCAGCGCCATCAGCGACCAGTTCAGGGCACCGAGGCCTGCTTGCAGCAAGGCCATGGGCAGGGCGGGCAAGGTCAGTTCATGGCCACGAATCGTCCAGCTGCGCCGTTTGGAGAACTGACAGGCCAGCAGGTAGCCTATGCCGATGGCCAGCAGCACCAGGCCGATGATGCGCAGGCCCGTGGCGCCGATGGCCCAGCCCTCCGGCAACTTCAGCAGGCCAAAGGTGAACAGCACGCCAGCCAACAGGATGTAGCCCAGCCAGTTGGTGATCAGGCTCATGCTCAGCACCCGGGTGATGGTCGAGACCTTCAGGCCCAGGCGCGAATACAGGCGATAGCGCAGCGCCACGCCGCCCACCCAGGAACTCAGGTTGAGGGTGAAGGCGTAGCACACGAAGGTCAGCGGCAGCACCTGCCGGGTAGGCAGGCCATGCCGGGTATAAGCGCGACCGATCAGGTCGAAGCTCGAGTACACCGCGTAGCTCAGCACCGTCACGCCGACCGCGGCGAGCAGGATGGTGGGGCTGTAGCTGCGCAGCGCCTGGCTGACCTCCTGCCAGTCGAGGTTCTTGACCAGCATGAACAGCAGCACCGGCACCAGGATGAAAAAGCACAGGGTCAGCAGGCGCTTGGCCCAGCGCCAGGCCGGTTTACCCTGTTTATCGTCGGGTTTGCTCACGAGGCTTTCTCCTGGTCGACCTGCAAAGTGCCGCACTGCGGCGCTTCAACGTCGGGTTTGAGCAGCTTGAGCCGCGGTGAGTGGGCCGGGAACCAGCCAGCGATGGCCGGAAAATGGCGCAGGAAGTGGAAGCACAGGAAGATCAGCGGCGCGCGCCACCAGTAGCCGCGCATCACCCGCTTGAGCGGCACCGACTTGCAGCTCGACGCGGCCAGCTCGGAAAGATGCTCGTACAGACGGCGGTTGAGGGCTGCATCGCGGATGATCACGTTGCCTTCCAGATTGAGCGACAGGCTTAGTGGGTCGAGGTTGCTCGAACCCACGGTGCACCACTCGTGGTCGGCCAGGGCGACCTTGCCGTGCAACGGCCGCTGGCAGTACTCGTAGATGGTCACGCCGTCGCGCAGCAGGTAGTTGTAGGTCAGCCGCGAGCACAGGCGCACCAGCGGCATGTCCGGCTGGCCCTGCAGGATCAGCGTCACCTTCACGCCACGGCGGGCGGCGTTGCGCAGTTCGCGCAGCAGGCGGTAGCCGGGGAAGAAATAGGCGTTGGCAACGATCAGCCGATGCTGGGCGTTGCGAATGGCATCCAGGTAATGCTGTTCGATGGTGTTGGTGTCATCACCGTTGTCGCGGATGGTCATCAGTAGGCGGCTGTTGCCGGCATGCCGGTGCTGGCCCGGCTGATTGACCCGACGCTTGGCCACCTCACGGTCATCGCGCGCTTCCAGCAGGCGTTCGGCGGCGGTGTGCACATCTGCGACGATCGGGCCGCGTACGCGCACGGCGTAGTCCTGCTTGGCCATCGGCCCGTAGTCGCCCAAATGGTCGGCACCGAAGTTGATGCCGCCGATGTAGGCGACCTCGCTGTCGACCACCACGATCTTGCGGTGCAGGCGGCGGAACAGGTTGGTGCGCATGCCGAGCAGGCGCTTGCCGGGGTCGAACATGTGTACGCGAACACCCGCAGCAGTGAGTGCGGCAATGTATTCGAGGGACAGGTCCGCGGTGCCGTAGCCGTCCACGGTGATCTCCACGCTGGCGCCATTGCGGGCCGCGGCGATCAGCGCCTGCTGCAGCTCCATGCCGACCTTGTCTTCGAAGATGATGAAGGTTTCCAGCAGCACTTCCTGCTTGGCGTTGCGGATGGATTCGAACACGGCGGGGTAGAACTCCTCGCCGTTGATCAGCAAGTCGACCTGGTTGCCATCACGCCAGTCGTACTTCATAGCCGTATCTCCACAGCCAACGGTGCATGATCCGACAGGTGCGACCAGGGGCGGGTCGAGAGCACCTGCGGGTTGTGAGTGGTCGCGTTGCGTACATAGATGCGAT
>JAAIGF010079706.1_pt1 | contig 26429 bp, 21 predicted proteins | sample 6487441 | NCBI WGS metagenome assembly JAAIGF01 (sample SAMN13974129, study PRJNA590717) | phyllosphere metagenome | biome: pepper field; feature: multiple bacterial spot infested pepper fields; material: pepper leaves; isolation source: leaves from pepper fields | host: Capsicum annuum ... | reverse complement strand
TTTTAGATAGGTACGAAAATCGTGTCCAAATGGAAGGAGCTGTTTTTCGTCCCGGTTTTTATCAGCTCGCTGATGGCCTGACTGTGAAGCAGCTTATTCAAAAAGCGGACGGTATAAAGGAAGATGCTTTTATGAGCAGGGCTTATATTAATAGACTCAATCCGGACAACACTCAGCGATTAATTTCCTTTGATCTTAAGAGGTTATTGGATGGATCGATAGAAGACATAACTCTAAGACGTGAGGACCGGGTTATTATCTCTTCCATCTTTGATCTTCGAGAAGAGTATAGTGTCAATATCGATGGTGAAGTTCGTAAACCTGGGAGGTTTAACTTTGCGGATGATATGACTCTTGGTAATGTCATACAAATGGCCGGAGGATTGTCAGAGGCGGCAAATATAGAGCGAATCGAAATAGCTCGACGGATCCGAAAAAACGTGAATCAAAGAGACTCGTTACTTTCGGAATTATTGATTGTGAATTTTGATAACAAAGCATCGGCATTGGAGTCTGATTTTGAACTTCAGCCTTTCGATATTATAAATATTCGCACCAGCACAGGCTATCAATTTCAAAAGCAAATTCGAATAGAAGGAGAGGTTCTATATCCAGGCGTGTATACGTTGGTTTCTCGTGAAGAGACAATATCTGATGTGATTAGGCGCGCGGGAGGTGTGACGGATATCGCTTATCTAGATGGTTCGTCTTTACAACGCAAGATCTCGGATTCCAGTATCGCTCTTTCCAATAGTCAGAGCGCCAACGAATCCGATTCAACCATCAATGAGATTGCACAGGGTGATACGTTGACGAAAGAAAAGCTTTTGGCCAGTACACCCGGATCTGCGGGGCAGAATACAAGACTGGATTTTAGCAATTATGTAGGTATTGATCTGGAAAACATTCTTTCGAAGCCTCATTCAAGACATGATTTATTGATGGAGGATGGTGACATTATTATTGTGCCTAGGCAATTACAGACGATTACAGTTCGAGGGGAAGTTTTAAATTCAAATCGTATTGTATACAGAAAAGGCAGGCCATTGAGTTACTATATCAATCAGGCAGGGGGATTTACGAGTAGAGCTCACAAAAGCAAAACATTTGTGCAATATGCCAACGGAGAGGTGAGGTCGACAATTAGAGGTTTAGGAAGAATTTATCCTGAAGTTACCCCTGGCGCGGAAATCATTGTTCCCCAGAAACCAGTCAGAAATCCAATGTCAGCTCAAGCAGTCGTCGGACTATCATCTGCAGTCATCTCTACGCTGGCGATAATGTTGAGTCTACTACGGTAATTAAGAGGAGTCATGGAAAAAAGTCAAGACGAAATAGCCCTTAAAGATCTATTTATCTACATTGGGAAAGGCATCAAATATCTTCTTTCTAAATGGTATATCATCGTTGGGTTTGCTTTGCTAGGAGCAGTGGGTGGCTACTATTTGGCAAAATCCAAGCAAACTGTCTATACCGCTACTACCACTTTTATTCTGGAAGGTAACTCCACAGGAGGTACTTCCGGCCTAGCCACACTCGGCGGAATGTCTGTTGGTGGTTTAGGAGCTGCAGATGGTCTGTTTCAGGGAGAAAGTCTTTTTGAGCTTTATAAATCCAGATCTATTTTACGCAAAACATTAATGCGTAAAATAGACACTACCGAGCTCTTCGTGCAAAAGTTTTATAAAATTAACAGTGACTTCCGTGAGAGTATTGAGGCAAGACCTGATTTGATTGGCAAAATCTCCGATCCTGATTTCTTTTTAACACCAGACAGCTTGGAGTCCAGAACCCGAGATTCCATTCTTTTGCGGGTTTGTGATAGAATAAGCAACAGTTATATAGAGGTTGATAAGTTGAATAAGAAGGCGAATCTGATTTATGTCACTGTATCTGCAGAAGATGAGGTATTTGCAAAGCGTTTTAATGAGGAATTGGTCAATAACGTAAACGAGTTTTATCTAGAAACAAAAGGCGGTGTTTCCCGCGGAAATATTGCTACCCTTCAATTGAAAGTGGACTCTGTTCGAAGGGCTATGTCACGGTCTATTTCATCCTCGGAGAGCGTAACCGACTATACACCAAATTTAAATCCTACACGCCAATCTCTTCGAAATATTCCGTTGCAGGAAGCTCAATTATCTACAGAAGCAAGTAGAGGTGTTTTAGTAGAGCTAACTAGAAATCTAGAGCAAGCTAAGATTGCATTAAGTAAGGAAGCACCTATTATAAAGATCGTAGATGAAGTGATGTTTCCTTTGCCTGTAAGCCGGGTTAATGTTATGCTGTTTTCTTTCATAGGTGGATTCCTGAGTGTAGTTTTAGTCGTAATCGTATTAGCAACTTTCAGAATTATTCGTCATATCCTTAACTAATTTAGTTTACGCGTAGATATTTTTTTAAGAATTTTGGTAAATAATAACACAAAAATAGCTAAGAACACCCTGTTTTTATATGTAAGGATGTTTTTAAATATGGGACTTAGTCTTTATACCTCGCGAATCGTATTAGGGGCTTTAGGGATTGAAAACTTTGGTATTTATAGTGTTGTAGGTGGGGTGATTACACTCTTTAGCTTTTTCAACTCATCGATGTCTTCCGCGACACAAAGGTTTTTAGCCATTGCTATTGGAGAGAAAGATAGCGCTAAACTTCATGTAGTATTTAATGTTTCATTGCTCGTTCACATTGGTATCGCGGTTATAGTATTGCTATTTGCGGAAACTTTAGGACTTTGGTTTGTAAATCAAAAATTAAATCTCCCTTCCGATCGAATGGGGGTGGTAAATATTGTGTATCAACTTTCTGTCTTGGCCAGTATTATTGGTATTATACAAGTACCTTATCATGCCATGATCATTGCACATGAGAGGATGAATGTTTTTGCTGGTGTAAGCATATTAGAGGCGTTGCTGAGAATCTCAATTGTATTCTTGCTATACCATTCGATGTTCGATAAGCTTATCAGCTTCGCTGTAATGATTTTCGTAATGAATTTTATTCTATCTGCTATTTATGTCCTTTACTCAAAGAAGCAATTTCCTGAAAGTGAGGTCGAGATTCAAAAAGATAGGAGTCTTTACAAGAATATGATTAGTTATTCGAGTTGGAATTTAATCGGTAATATTGCAGCAGTTGCTAAAGGACAGGGAGCAAATATTTTGTTGAATATATTTTTCGGTACCGTAGTTAATGCTGCCTACGGAGTGATGCTTCAAGTGCAGGTTGCTGTTCAATCCTTCGTAAGCAATTTTCAAATGGCTATAAATCCGCAAATATATAAATCTTACGCTGCGAATGATATCAATATAATGCACAATCTGGTATTGCAAGGATCAAAGTTTTCCTTTTTTTTAATGGCATTGCTTATTGCCCCTCTATTATATAGTATAGACTTTATTCTTGTTTGGTGGCTGGATAACCCACCCCCAAATGCGGCAGTGTTTGTTTTTTTTTCATTGATTAATATCCTATTGGAAAGTCTTTCGGGACCTTTAATAACAGGAACGTTAGCTAGTGGTAAAATAAAATGGTATCAGATTGTTATAGGTGGAACGATGATGCTTAACCTACCTTTAAGTTATGTGTTGTTTTACTTGACAGGTGAGCCTGTTACGTTTCTTTATGTAGCTATAATATTATCAATCATAATGCTATTTTTAAGACTTCTATTTTTGACAAAATTGATTAGTTTCAGTATAGCGGTTTTTTTTAATAGGGTTATGGTTCCTGTAATACTTGTTACAACATGTTCTTCTGCAGGGATACTATTGCTATATTCACACTATGGTGTGCCCACTGACTTTTTTAATATGATAAAAATTAGTGGCATAATTTTAATATACGTTCTTATAGTATTTTATTTTATTGGATGTTCAAACGCAGAGCGGAGCATGATTTACAGATTCGTGTTGAATAAGATTGCTAAAAGAGATTTCAAGTCTTGAGGGTTTGAATTAATTGTATCATCATTATAAATTAAGTTACGGTAGTGTCTATCTTCGGTTTTACTCACCAACAGCGAGTCCCAAACGGCTATAAGATAAGATCTATCTCATAGCTAATTCAAAAGGCAAGACATCAGTAAACGTGTCATCGAGAATGCGAAGGTTATACCCCTGCAGGTGCATTAGAAAATATAATTAAGAAAATTGTAGGAAAATATGAATATTTCAGACATCGTTAATAGTAACCTGTGTACTGGCTGCGGCGTATGTACTTCAGAGTCTTCTGGCCGATTGGAAATGCAATGGGACGAAAATGGATTTCTTTTACCAGTTTTGAAATCTGGAAAGTGGAGCGATACCTATAATGCAGTGAAGGTGTGTCCTTTCAATCCAAACCCTCAGCTGGAAGTTTCGGACGAGGACAACTTAGGGAGTGAATTTCTTGTTGAGGCACAAAAATTCCATGAGAAGTTAGGGCGCTATGAGAATACTTATATTGGATACAGTGTAGATCATAGACCAGATTCATCATCTGGTGGTATTGCTACATTTGTATTTTCAGAGCTTTTAAAGCGTAAAATAGTAGACCATCTGTTTGTAGTAAGAGAGTTTGATGGTAGTTACGAGTATGGATTGTACAGCGGAGAATACGATATAAAACATACGTCTAAAACTCGTTATATACCAGTTACTTTAGAACATTGTTTCACAGTCATAGACAACCTAGACGGTACTGTTGCGATCTCCGGTGTTGCTTGTTTTCTAAAAGCTATTAGACTTAAACAGTTTTACCATCCACATTACAAGCACAAGATTCCATTCTTGGTAGGAATCATATGTGGAGGATGGAAAAGCAGATTTTTTAGTGATTTTCTGGCACAAGGCGCAGGTGTAAGCGGAGAGTATCACAGTCAGGAATACAGAATAAAGGATCCTAATAGCTTATCATCTGATTATTCTTTTGGGGCTTTTGATCGCGAAGACAATTTTAAGACGATGAAGATGGCTAAAGTTGGCGATATGTGGGGAACAGGACTTTTTAAATCTAACGCTTGTGATTTTTGTTCTGATGTAACAACAGAATTGGCAGACATATCCTTAGGGGATGCTTGGCTTCCGGAATACAGGTCTGATGGGATGGGAAACAGTATTGTCATTACTAGAAGTAGATTGGCGGAATCTATAATACAGCAAGGCATCCTTAATCGATCTCTTGTCATCCATTTGGTTGCTGAAGATGCAATTATTAAATCGCAGAAACCAAGTTTTTTACATCGACAGGATGCTATAAATTTTAGAATACGTGTTAGGAAGTCCAAAAAAATGATGGTTCCTAAAATAAGGGATAGAGTGTTAACAAAAATCCCGCTTTCATATTTAATTGTACAAATACAACGAATGAGAGTTCGAAAAAACAGTATTAAAAATTGGAGACGTTATCCATTTTTTGATAAGTTTCGTGAAAAGATGTCGATCGATCTAAGAATATTAGCTCTTTTCACAAGAGTCTATCATAAGTTGAGGTCATAATGTTCACGTATCACACCCAATAGATGAAAATAGGAATACTCACACTACCTCTACACACCAATTATGGTGGTAATCTGCAGGCGTATGCATTAATGTCTATCTTGAAAGAATTAGGTCATCAAGTCTACCTTATAGATCGAAAAAAAGATAGAATAGCTATTAAAGACGTTCCGATTACAGTGGTCAAGCGATTTATAGGGAAATACATTTTACGCAGACCTGGGATTGAATTGTTTAAGGAATATGCCGAAGAACAGCAATTAAGAATTTTGGGAAAGCAGACTAAAGTTTTTTTGGATAAATATGTTCAGCCAAAAACTAAAGCGTTTTATTCCTCTTCAATGCTGCATCGGGAACTTAAAGATGACCAGTTCGAGGCAATAATTGTCGGTAGTGATCAGGTTTGGCGTCCACGTTATACTCCTAATATTTTTGATTATTTCTTAGGCTTTTTATCACCGGAATCTAGTACAAAGCGTATTGCATATGCCGCCTCTTTCGGAACGGATGAATGGACATTCACTGATCAGGAAACCATCGGATGTGGGGGGCTATTACAAAAGTTTAGTTATGTTGGTGTACGAGAAGATTCAGGGGTCATATTATGCCAAGATAAATTCAGTATATCGGCTACACATGTTCTAGATCCTACAATGCTTATTGAAGAAAGTTATTACACCAAATTATTCACTCCGTCAAATCAGGATAAACTTAGCAAGAAATTGTTAGTGTACGTCTTGGACGAGAATGAAGACAAAGCTCGTGTAATAAACCATATCGCAGAGACGTATAATTTAGAAGTGTCGCGTGTAAATAGTGAGGTAGAAAACAAATCAATACCTCTAAAAAGTCGTGTGGCGCCACCTACAGAAGAATGGGTAAAAGGCTTTTATGAGGCATCTTTCGTAGTTGCCGATTCATTCCATGCCTGCGCATTTGCCATCATATTCAATAAGCCCTTCGTAATCTATGGAAATCCCAAAAGAGGGCTAACTCGTTTTACATCTTTATTAAAAATGTTTGAGCTAGAAGACCGATTAATTACAGACTCGAGTATGCTCAATGACAAATTGATAAACACACCAATAAATTGGGAACGTGTGAATGACTTACTCAGCGAGCACCGGATCAACAGCAAGGCATTTTTGGAAAACGCATTAAATTAAATTATTAATGAGTTTATGAAAAAGTTGTCTATTGTTATTCCGTGTTATAATTGTGCAGATCGCATATCCTTTTTATTTGAGTTACTGCTGGGACAGTATGACCCGAGCATTGAGGTTATACTAATAAATGACGGTTCGACGGATGATACGGAAAATGTGGTTAAAAATATCATCAACCAGATTCCGAATATGGATTTTCGTTTGTATTCCTACGCTAATGGTGGTGCAGCGAAAGCTAGGACGATAGGCTTGGAAAGGGCGAAAGGAGAATATATTGCTTTTATCGATTCTGATGATTCGGTTAGCAAAAACTATGTCAGCCGATTATTGATGTGTATGGATGATGGGCATGATGTTATATACTACAGTTCCGTACAGAAGTTACAAAATTCTAATGGTTATAGAAATAAGATCCGTTTCGAAACGTCCGAAACATTTACTGACACAGACGTTTTTCTTCGCTTACAGCTGGAGCACGATCAGTGGTCTGCGGCAGTTTGGACATTTGTTTTTAGAAAGGCGCTAGCAATATCCTCTAAGGCACGATTTACAGAGCGCGTAGCGCACGAAGATCATATCTTCTCCCTAGCTATTGTCTCTCATGCAAACACTATTCATACAATAAAGGATACGCTGTATATTCAACATATCACAGAAGGATCATTGACGAATTCGGCTAAGACAATAGCATACATCAACGATAGGTATGAAGCATATATTGAGGCAATTCGTTTAGTTAGAGAGAGATTTAGTATAAAAACTTCGAAACTGTACACCAAATGGTCTTTAAAGCAATGTGCGGATTTGTGGCGTGATTTGTTTAGACTTAGGAGTCTTTTCTTTAAACGCTCATTTTTAGAAATGGGTAAGAGGTCACCTGCTTTGTTTATCTCAGCAGTAACATCTATCTTTCAGAAATAACACTTAAGAAAGTACTTATGCATATTCTATTCATTCTTTCGCAATTCCCTTCTTATTCTGAGACATTTGTTGCGAATCAAATTAATGATTTGATTGATAAAGGACATAAAATAACCATCTTTTCTTTCAATAGGGGTGCTGTAATCGAGAGTTCATTATTTAGTCGCAATGATTTATATGAAAAAGTGATATATGCTAATCCTACCAAATCTTTTTTTGCAAGAATCCATCGAAGAATCCTTCGGCTTTTTATTGGAGATAGGGTATATCAAAACAAATTTGTATTGAAGCTGTCGGAGAGTATAGATGTTGTACACTGCCATTTCGGTCACAATGCGCTACTGTTTTATAACACTTACTTGAAATACGGGTTGTTTGTCCAAGCAGTGAAAATTTGTACATTTCATGGGTATGATATTTTGCCATCAAACTTGCCCGCACTTAAAAATACTTACAAGCCACTATTTGATTCTTTTGACAAGTTTACATACAATACTCCTTACATGCAGGAAATCGTCCATTGCTTTCCTATCCCTTCTGGTAAGTTACGAGCACTGCCTGTCGGATTTGATGCCGGTTTTCTGTCTAAGTACCTTCGGGAAAAACCGAACAACTACTCGGACGGCGACTGCCTCCACTTAGTTTATTGTGGTAGGCTTACGTTTTTTAAGGGATGTGTTATGTTACCCGATATTGCCGAAACATTGGTAGCATCGAATTTCCAGAAATTTATGTTTCACATTGTTGGAGCAGGTGATCAGAGAGAAGAATTGGTGAATAAAATTAGAGAGAAGGGTTTGTTAGATAAATTTATTCTTTATGGGGCGCTGAATCAAGAGGACGTTTTTGAAGTAATGTCATCTTCCCATCTATTTATTCTACCAGGGCTTGAGGAACCACATACTTTACGGGCAGAAACCCAAGGGTTAGTGATCCAAGAGGCTCAGTTTTTAAAACTGCCGGTGTTAGTATCGGATGCCGGAGGTGCGAAATATGGGCTTATAAGTGGAGAAACGGGCTATGTAGTTCCACAAGGAGATGCTTGTGCGTTTGCCAAAAAGATTCTATGGTTCGTCGACAACGCAGATCAAATCCATTTATTTTCCGAAAAATCACATATATTCGCGAGAGAGAATTACAACAGTGTAATCCTGGGAAAGAAACTACTTGACATATACAAGAATAATTCAGAGGTAAAAAAAGACTATTAAGTTTATGAAGAAGAAATTTTCTGTATTGATGGCAAATTATAACAACGGTCGTTATATTCAGGAGGCAATCGATAGTGTACTTCACCAGACTTATACAGATTGGGAGTTGATTATCGTTGACGATAGCTCTACTGATGAATCTCTAGAGATTATTAAGCCTTATTTAGAAGATTCCAGGATAAAACTTTTCTGCAATGCAAATAACAGTGGTTGTGGATTTACTAAAAAGAGATGCGTTGATGAAGCAACAGGGGCTTATTCCGGTTATCTCGATCCAGATGACACTCTTGTTCCTGAAGCGATTGAGTCTATGATAGAGGCGCACAAAGTGTATCCAGACGCTGGACTGATACATTCGAAATCTTTTTTTTGTGATGATCAATTAGTGCCTTTTGATGTTGGGCTATACGCTGCAGACGTTAGTAACATAGAGTCCTATTTGCTACATGAAAAAGGCGGCGTTACTCATTTCGTGTCATTTTCTACACTCAAGTATCGTTCTACAGAAGGTTTGTCCACTGAATTTTCAAAAGCCGTTGATCAGGATTTGTATTACCTGATGGATGAGACGGGCCCGTTTTATTTTATTAATAAACCACTTTACTATTACCGTATTCATAAAGGCGGGATAAGTACCAACGGAAATGTTATTGGTGCCACTTACCAACATTTCAAGGTTAAGTTGAAGGCCGCACGACGTCAGATAAAGAACCCCAGGTTTTCGAAAGACAAAAAGTTATTGAGCCGTCTTATCGCTCGGTGTACATTTCACTTATCCATTTTAGATCGTCAATATCTTACCGCTCCAATTCGTATGCTTACCTATCTTTTCAGAGGCGGAAGCCGAGAAATTGTTGGAATGTTTAGTCGACTAGTCAGTCACCCTAAGCGAGTAGTAAACACATTGACCAAAACTTATAAAGTTAAATAATGAGAAACGTCTTCTTCTACCTGATGTTTATATCACTGTTCTTCCAAACCGGCTGTCGGAAAGAGAATGGTAGCCTATTAGAATCCAAGCCGGAATTAAATCTGCCGCCAGCAGACTATAAAATGGTATGGAGTGATGAATTTAATCAGCCAGAACTGGATAATAGTAAATGGATACACCGTGCACCTGGACGTCGAAGAGAGGCCTTTAATTCGCCCAGAGCAGTATATATCGACACGGTGAAAAATAATTTAGTGATTAAGACATATCTACAAAACGACTCTGTTATCACTGGTATGATAGCTACCAGAGATAAGTATCACGCTAAATATGGTTACTTTGAATGCAGAGCTAAGATTAGTCATATTTTTCCAGGATATTGGACAGCATTCTGGGTTCATTCTCCGCAATTTGGGAGGACCTTGGATCCTGGAGTATCTGGTATGGAAATCGACGTGATGGAATTCACACATGGGAGCCCATATGAAGTAAACCACGCTGTACACTGGAATGGGTACGGACCTAACCTAGCGTCGAAATCTCAAAACACGTTTTCCGCAAATAGTTTTTTAGATGGCTATCACACGTATTCTCTTGAATGGACGCCTGAATTGTACAGGTTTTATATTGATGGTCGATTCTTATGGGAGGTAAGTGAGCCTATATCGCATATTGAACAGTACATGATACTAAGTGCTGAAGTGTCCAGTAAGGCTGCTCTAGTTGATAAATTGAAAGAAGGGAATGAGATACTTTTCGAGGTAGATTATGTCAGGGTGTACCAGAAATGACAAAATGAAACTATCAATCATCGTTCCTGTATTCAATGTAGAATCGCATTTAAAGGCTTGTCTTCTCTCTATCATTAATCAATTTCGTAGTGATTTTGAAATTATCCTGGTAGATGATGGAAGTACAGACAATTCGGTACTGATCTGCGAGGAATTTCAGGAGAAATACTCTTTCGTTTCCGTATTGAAACAACCCAATTCGGGGGTTAGTAAAGCCAGAAATGTTGGTCTTGCTAAGGCCGTTGGAGAATGGGTTTATTTCGTGGATAGTGATGATACGGTAAAAGATGGTTTGTTTGCTCAGGTATTTTCCAAAGAACTTAACCAAGTTGATGTCATCCAATTCGGATTTGCTATACAAAGCATAAACGGTATCGTTGAACTTAGTAAGCCTTTCAAGGAATTTCTTGTTGATAAGTCTATTGAAGGGTCATGCGATTATCATCATCATTTTTCACGATACAACCCTTGCTTACATTTTATCAGGCGATCGGCAATTCTAAGCTATGGGATTAAGTTTAGCGAGGATATCAAGTACGCCGAGGACCTGGAGTTTGTGATAAAGTGCCACGCCTGTGCTAAAGCGGTGCTGATTCTTCCGATAATAGGATACAATTACATTTTACGCCCTGGTTCTGCGATGTCATCCGCACACAGGTACGATAACGCCAAAATGCATCTTACAGTAGCAGGTAACATTATCCAGTTCTATATTAAAAATGCTATAAAAATGGATAATTTCTTTTATAGTCGAATTACTTACATGGTCAAATCTTTCTTTTCTTATGTTGTACAAGTTTCTGAGAGGCCGCGCCATGCGACGCTAAGTCATGATATTAAAGCTTTTCTGTCAGAAAATAAATCTTGGATAGAGTTAAATCTGATTTTTCCAAGACGTGTGGATAAGCTCATCCCAAAATATCCAATTTTCTACATGTATCTCATGAGCGTGAAGACTTTTTTAAATAGATTTAGAGCGAAATGACGATGAGCAAAGTTTGTTTTCTTATCCATAATTGGTCTCACACTGGTGGTACTGAGCGCGTTTCCGCAAGTATTGCCAATGGGTTGTCCAAGCAGGGCATAGACGTTCACCTATTAAGCATTTGGGGAGAGGGTTTTCCCAGTTTCACCTTAACAGAAAATATTGTTGGTTCCCAATTGGTAGAGTGTGGACAAACAGGATTATTCCAAAAATTGGCTGTATATTTAAAGGTGAGAAGATATGTTAAAAAACATGCTATTACTCACCTGATTATTGTTGAGAGTATGGTTGCATTGATTGGCTTACCAGCATTAGCATTATTGTCTTGTAAAACGATCGTGTGGGAGCATTTTAATTATTCCATTGATCTTGGGCGAAAGGCTAGGAGTTATGCGAGAAGTCTTGCAGCAATAATGGCGAATCATATTGTCGTACTAACCAACCGAGATCGTGATCTATGGATACGACAAGGTAACGTCCGTCCATCAAAAATTAGTGTGGTATCAAATCCTGTTCCCTTTGAAAAGGTGTATGAACGCGTTGTAGACTTATCTAATAATAAGACAATGATTGCTGTTGGAAGGTTAACCTACCAGAAAGGGTTTGATCTATTGATAGAATCTGCCACACCCTTATTGCATAAATACCCATCCTGGCGGTTGTGTATAATTGGTAGCGGGGAGGATGAAAGTTTGTTGCTGAATCAGATAGATCAGGCGGGTGTAGGTCAACAAATACATCTCATTCCAAATACATTATCCATATCTGATTATTATCAACAGGCTTCTTTTTTAGTAATGAGCTCGCGCTTCGAGGGCTTACCTATGGTGTTGTTGGAAAGTTTGAGTTATGGATTACCGATAGTAAGTTTTGATTGCCTAACTGGTCCTTCAGAAGTTATCGATCATGGCGTAAATGGTTTTTTAGCGAAAGATGGTGACGTAAATGATTTAAGAACTCATATGGAGCGATTAATTTTAGGAGAAGAGTTGCTTGATAGCATGGGAGCGGAAGCTATGAAGAAGAGTGATGATTTTAGTATAGATAAAATTCTCCAACAATGGCGGAAGATATTAGTTTAGCTGAAAACAATATTGTTTTTGTTATTACCGGTCTTCGTATGGGCGGAGCCGAAATGCAGTTGCTATTGCTTTCAAGAACACTTGTAAAACTCGGCTACAATGTAAGAGTGGTTGTTATGCGACCAGGTGGCGTCTTAAAACCATCGTTTGTGGATGTAGGCGTATCAGTAGAAGAGCTAAATATCAGGGGAGTAATCTCACTATTCAGAGGGTGGAGTAAGCTAAGAGATACTATAGTGTCGAAGTCGCCTTTTGTTGTACATGCGCATATGATCCATGCTAATTTGTTTACGCGATTGTTGAGATTAGTTACCCCCATAAAAAGGTTAATTTGTACCGCACATAATATCTCGGAAGGAGGACCGCTGATAATGGGCTTATATAGGCTAACGGATAGGCTATCAGATGTAGATACTAATGTAAGTGTTGAAGCCCTCCAAGCATATCTTCAAGCTGGGTATTTTTCTGAATACAAATCGAAATTTGTTCCAAATGCGATAGATACAGTAAGGTTTTTATACAATCCTCTTGCAAGAAGCAATATGCGGACAAGCTTGGGAATACACCCTTCTACATTCACTTTTTTGGCTGTTGGCCGCTTGCACGCGCAAAAAGACTACCCAAATATGCTGAAAGCGTTCAGAATATTCTTGGATTCGGGAGGTGTGGGAACACTTCTCATTGTAGGAGAGGGAGAAGAATTGGAGTCTTTGCAATCACTAGCGGATTGTTATGCCGTTTCGGAACACATACGGTTCTTAGGCAGGCGAACTGATGTGGAAGATCTAATGAGTATGGCGGACGCTTTTGTACTATCATCTGCTTTTGAAGGTTTCGGATTGGTCGTCGCAGAGGCGCTGTCTAACAGTTTGCCCGTAGTAGCAACAGATTGTGGTGGTGTGAAGGAAGTATTAGGTGGATATGGTATTTTGGTGTCACCAAAGGATACACAAGCGTTGTCGGACGCGCTGCTTACCCAATATTCGTGCGGGCAAGCACGCGATCCTAGAGGCAGAGCGCACATTGTGCAACAATATTCTATTGATCGAATAATACAGATTTGGTTGAACTTGTACAGGAATGAAATTTAGAAAATTCTGGGTCGCTTATTTTTGCGTCAAAATTTTTTACTTGTTTTTTGCTTTTTTTGTCTACGGTAGGATTACTTCCCTGGGCGATACATCTACTTATTTAAACGGAGGTATCTCGCTAATGCCTAACGTGCTATACTCTTCTACCGCAATGATGGGCTTTTTCGGCGGTTTATTTAAAAAAATTTTCTTTCTAGATGTTTTAGCGAGTATTCCGTTGCTATTGCTATCATTTTATGGGATCTACTATGCTGTGGATAGGTTATCACTGTATAGACACCCAATACTATTATTTTTGCTGTTAAGTCTACCGAATTTTGCGGTGTGGACGAGTATACATTCGAAAGAGGCGGTAGGTTGTTTTTTTTCGGGGATAATTGCTGTGATGGTCATTCGGTTTTTAAATGGAAATTTTCGACTACATGCAGTTTATTTTATCGCATTGTATTTATGCTTACTTTTCAAGCCTCAATATCTCTTATTTATCCTTCAAGTATTAGTCTTCCTGCGTTTGGCAGGCTGGTTTAAGTTGAACCCAGTAGGAGGATTTACGCTAGGAACAATCATCGTATTGTGTAATGTTTTCACCATATTCTTTTTTCGGGATACCATAGATCTGCTAGCCCAAGGCATGTATATCCATTTTTCCTACGATGACCCCGACCTTGCCCAAAGTACGCGTTCTGCAGATGCATGGCTAGAGCCTTACGGCTTTTTTCGAGTAGCGCCTTATGGTATGTTTATTGCATTTTGGGGCCCTACTTTTAGCGAGATGATCTCTAAACCTGCCCAATTAATTGCCGGGTTGGAAAGTCTTATGTTAGTAATGCTGTTCTTTTTTCTATCTTACAAGAGAGTATTACGATTCATTAAATCAGGTTTTTTCAATCCAAATCTATTTTTCGCTCTCTTAATAATAATAATAGGCATCTTATTTGTGCATTACCCATTTGGTTATCTTAATCCAGGATCTGGTATTCGATACAGAGCTAATTTCTACTTATTGTTTTTATTGCTACTGTTCTACCTGTTCGATTTTGCGCGTGTAACCTATACTGTAAAGCTTGACGAAGATTTAAAAATAAAAAAAAAAATATGAAGATGAGATTGCTTTTATACCTAACACTATTATTGTCCCTCGGTTCTGCTTCTAAAGTCAATGCTGTTCAAAAAAATGATAGTAAAGAGCTAAACGAGCTGATAAAAAAGGCGCTGTCAGAGAACAAGCCAATAGTATTGGATCGTAACAGAACTTATCGAGTTGACAAAGAGATCAATGCGGTCGAACTCAAGCCGGGTCAAGAATTTTCTGTGCAAGGAAATGGCGCGAAGATCAATTTCGTTGCAAATAGTGGCAATCGAGAGTCATACCTTTTTCATGTTTTCTCAAAAGATTATAATACTACAGGGGCGGTAAGCATAACAAACCTACATATTGAAGGGGGTGAAAATCCTGTGCAGTTTGATGTTCGCGATTACAGTAAATTAAGAACAGCTGTCCCTATATATACAGAGCGTATAGCTGCAGTTTCTCTGACCAATGTGTCGATGAGGAAAATTTACGGAAATGGCGTTCGTATTCACGTATTTGGGCAATTTACTGCACGTAACTTAGATTTCAAAGAAGTCGGAGGCAAATGGCACACCGGAGATGATTTCGATTCTTTCGGAGATGCCATCTATTTGGCTTATGCACGAGGAGATTCCCGTGCGTTGATAGAAAACTGTCATTTTGAAGGCTATAGTGCAACTCCAAATCTCGGAGGATTTAAACACAACCTGTGTCGCTCGGCGATAGTAACAGAATATAATCAGAAGAATTTACTCAACTTATCTGTCAGGAACTCTAAACTTATCGGTTATCACAGGTCTATTCACATTGAGTCAAGCAGAACGGAGCTTGATGTAAACAATACGGAGTTTAATAGATTTGGGTGTGGCGTTTTTGTTTTTGGTTACGAAGCGAGAGATGTCACCATTAACAATTCAAAATTTATTGATAATGTAGATGCTTTTTTCGGCGGAGCGAGAGGAATGGTGACTGGTTATGCAAATAATAACAAAGCTATTGTTACTAACAGTGAAATTCGTTCCGATGGATTTTGGCGGGAAAATGAAATGAATATAACATATAGATCCTCACAATTCAAGTTTAATACGTATTCCAGGCCGAGCCGTTCGTCTAGGTTCGAAAACTGTACGTTTCAAACCAGTGCTAAACTAGGAGATGATTTTGGGAAAATGGATAACCAGTCCAAAACAAAAAAAGGAGATTCCCTAGGTACTTTCATAGGAGACATAGTGCGGATCTTATTTGGCTAAATGAACTGTGTTTTGAATATCATACCGAGTCAATTGCTTACTAATTATATTAAATGAGGATACAGTTCATTATCACAGATTATGGCAGTTTCAACAATTTCTTGGGAGACCTTGCAGTGCACCTATCAAGAAGCGCCCATAAAGTTGGTATTATATGTTCTTCCGATAGGGTGATTAAGGTTGCTGATCGTTATGATTACGCTTCAGAAAATATTGACTTTAGTTTTGTGGAATTTCCTAGGGGATTTAACTTTTTAAAACATTGGAAAGCCAGCAAGCTGATTCATCAAGAGATTGGACGATTCAAGCCTGACCTTGTTTCTATCCATTTTACAACGGGTATATTTACTACTACTTTTTACAAAAGACTGCCGTTTAAAACTTTGGGTACTTTTCATGGGCTGGGTTATCCAGTTGTGGAAGGTTTACTAAAAGGATTTATCTATAGATATGTAGAATCGCGGAGTTTAAATAGAATTGATGAGGCGTGGGTGTTAAATAAGTCTGACCATCAGCTTTTACAACGAGACTTTCCGCAGACTATAGTACATCAACTTCCTACTAAAGGTCTCGGTTGTGACCTTGCAAGGTTCGATCCAGAGAATTTTACTACAGCAAGTAAGCGCGATTTACGAATTAAATTGAACATTCCAGAATCTGCATTCGTACTTTGTTACACTGGACGTTTTGTTTTCTTTAAAGGTTTTGACAAAGTGATACGGGCATTTAGGCATTTAGTAGAGAATGTTAAAATCACTGACTTACATTTGTTACTGGTGGGAGGGGAAGACGAAGCACATGCTACTGGACTTACAGATTATGAGGGTAGCTGGATATCGGTACAGAAAAATATACACCGAGTTGGTTTTTCTAGCGAAGTTGAAAAGTATCTTAGCATAACGGATTTATTTGTGTTCCCGAGTGAAAAGGAAGGGATGCCCGTATGCATCATTGAAGCCTTAGCAATGGGGGTGCCGGTCTTGACTTCCGATGCGAGAGGTTGCCATGATTTGATTGAGCATAAGGTTAACGGTATTATATCTGGACGAAATCCGACATTTGTGAAGATAGCGGAAGATATCAAAGACTATAGAGCAAATACTAGTCTGCAGAAGTCTCTGAAAGAGACGATACAGCGCGAAAGACATCTCTTGGATCGTCAGAAGTTTGTAACGCAGCAGACATCCTATTTAACCACCGTTGGCTTAAAGTAGTTGACGTTCATTTTTGCTCGGTCGTTCTAACGATAAATTTTCAATATATTTGTTATTCCCTATTTTTGATACAATTTTGATGCAAAGAGTATTTAGTCACTACCTTTATTTCGCGGTTGCGAGCTTCTTTTTTTGTTTAGGCGTGTCTGGTGTGCGTGGGCAAGAGCGTCTTTTTGATACGCAAGTAATAAAAGTCAATGTTTTACCTCTAGCAATTAGAAGTTATGGTATTGGTTATGAGACGACTTGGAGTGATCGATGGTCAACATCATTAGCAGTCAATTATCGTCCGGGAAACTCTTTTCCACGTCGGTCCGATATGGAAGGGTACTATTCAGATACGGATATACATGTCCATCAAACGGAAATATCACATCTTTCGGTGACTCCCGAGGTTAGGAGGTACTTCGCTTTGGGAAGTGGGTTACGAGGTTTTTATTTGGGGATGTTTCTTCAATATGCTAGTTTCGGATACAATGGAAGGATAGACTACGTAGGTGGAGCGGCTAGTAATTTCTCGAACTTTTCTTTTCGAGGCGGCGTTAATGCTTTTACAGCAGGAGCGTCTATTGGCAGGCAATGGCGTTTTGGAAAATCGGTTTATTTGGATTGGCAGATGATTGCTCCAAACTTTGGTATAAATAGAGGCACGATAAACGGCACAAGAGTAGAAGGCAATTCGCTAGATCACATTGGTATAATCGTTTTGGAAAACAAGCCTAGTGAATTTGAAATTCCATTGGTTAATCTGGACGTGGATGCCGGATCAGATAACATTCGCGTACACACTCGAGGCGCTTGGGCCGGACTGCGAATGTGGCTAGCATTAGGATATCGGTTCTAACTATCAAGCTGATGATATACTTGGGGTGGCGTTAGCTTTTAAGTTAAGCTTTTCATTCAAGTTAAACATTGTAGTAACAATTAATAAAGTGATTAAAAAAATAACTTGTATAGGTGCCGGCTATGTTGGCGGTCCCACGATGTCTGTCATTGCGCAGAAAAACCCTCATATGGAAATTACAGTCGTCGATCTGAACGAGCAGCGCATATCCGCCTGGAATGATGAGGACCTGTCGAATCTGCCTGTTTATGAACCGGGCTTAGATGCGGTAGTTGGAGAAGCGCGCGGTCGAAATCTCTTTTTCTCTACGGATGTTGATCGAGCTATTGATGAGGCAGATATGATCTTTATCTCAGTCAACACTCCTACTAAAACGTATGGAAAAGGTAAGGGGCAGGCTGCAGATTTGAAGTTTATAGAATTGTGTGCTCGCCAAATCGCTGCGGTCGCGAAGTCTGACAAAATAGTGGTAGAGAAGTCTACACTTCCTGTTCGTACTGCCGAAGCATTGAACAGTATTTTGGATCATACGGGCAATGGTGTGAATTTCCACATTCTCTCCAACCCAGAGTTCTTGGCAGAAGGAACTGCCGTAACGGATTTGCATAATCCTGACCGGGTACTGATTGGAGGTGAGAACACAGAAGCTATAGAAGCGTTGGTGCAGGTTTACGAGGCTTGGGTTCCGCGTGATCGGATCCTGACTACCAATTTATGGTCTTCCGAGCTGTCCAAATTAGTTGCTAACGCATTTCTAGCGCAACGTGTATCCAGTATAAATGCTATTTCAGAACTATGTGAAGTGACTGGCGCAAATGTGGATGAGGTCGCGCATGCTATAGGAAAAGATAGCCGTATTGGCAGCAAGTTTCTGAAAGCATCGGTGGGCTTTGGAGGATCCTGCTTTCAAAAAGATATTTTGAATCTAGTGTATATCGCACGTTCGTATCATCTAAACGAAGTAGCGGATTATTGGGAGCAGGTCATTCTGTTGAACGATCATCAAAAAACACGTTTTGCCGAGCGTATCATTAAGACCATGTATAATACAGTCAATGGTAAGCAGATCGCTTTTTTGGGCTGGGCGTTTAAAAAAGATACCAATGACACGCGCGAATCAGCAGCGATTTATGTTGCTGATCATTTATTAGACGAAGAGGCAAATATCATCATATACGATCCAAAAGTTTCCGAAGAACAAATCTATCGAGATTTGGACTATTTAGGTACGCGTTCTCCAGAGGAGAATCGTCGTCTAGTGACTGTTGTAAATGCAGCGGAAGAAGCGGTAAATGACGCACACGCAGTGGCCATATTGACGGAGTGGGACGAGTTTAAGCAGTACGATTGGGCGAAAATCAAAGAAAATATGAAACGTCCTGCATTCCTTTTCGATGGTCGGAAACTGCTCAATGGGGTAGAATTACAAAAGATAGGATTTTCCTATTACGCGATAGGCGAATAGCAACTGATATGATATATATTACGGGAACTTCTGGCTTCGTTGGAACAAATCTTTCAACATACCTTAGGGGGAATGGTCATACGACTACAGCCATCTCGCTTCGCGATACAGCGTGGCATTCGCAGGACTGGATAAATGCCACCGCTATTATTCATCTGGCCGGCAAAGCCCACCATACTAATAATACGTCTGCAGAGGATGGATATTTTGCTGTAAACCGTGATTTAACATTAGAAGTTTTCAAGAAATTTCTAGATTCGGACATTAGAGATTTTTTCTATTTCTCCTCTGTAAAAGCAGTTGCAGATATAGTTGAAGGAGTTTTGACAGAGGATACTATTGCTAATCCGCTTACGCCTTATGGCAAATCGAAGCTTGAAGCAGAGGATATATTATTAAATAAACCTTTACCAGAAGGAAAACGCTTGTTCATCATAAGACCTTGTATGATACATGGGCCAGGCAATAAAGGGAATCTAAATCTGCTTTATAAAGTTGTGAGAAAAGGTTTGCCGTGGCCACTGGCAGCATTTCATAATAACCGCTCTTTTATAAGTATTGATAATCTTTGCTATCTCATAGATCAAATGATTAGAAATCCGGAGTTAAATTCTGGTGTATATAATTTCGCAGATGATGAAGTGTTGTCGACCAGTGATATTATCTCAATAACTTCTGCAGTTTTAGGTAAAAAAGCAAAACTCTGGAAAATACCTAAAGGCTTTGTAATCAAACTGTCCAAAATAGGCGACATCTGTTCCCTGCCCTTAAACTCCGAGCGACTAAAAAAGTTGACGGAATCATATATTGTCTCCAGTCAAAAAATAAAAGACGCTCTAGGTATTGAAAAACTTCCATTAACAGCTCGAGAAGGTATGGAAAAAACAATCCGATCATTTGTCGATAATAAGTCGTAATTCTGCTATTTTCGCTAAATACCATATTCCAAGATGCTATACGTACTGCTATTATTTGCTTTCATTATATTCGAATTACTTTATTTTCGTGTTGCGGATCATTTCAACATTATTGACAAACCCAATGAAAGGTCGTCGCATACAGAAGTAACCTTACGTGGCGGCGGTGTGGTGTTTTACTTTGCGGCTCTGATATATTTTGTTACATCTGGTTTTTCTTATCCGTGGTTTTTTCTTGGGTTAACTTTAATGACCGCAGTTTCTTTTGCGGATGATTTACTGACGCTTTCAAACAAAATGCGACTTGTAATCCACTTCTTGTCGGTTCTATTGATGGCGTACCAATTAGAATTATTTGCAATGCCATGGTTTTATCTGCTTATAGCATTTGTATTAGTGGTTGGGGTTATAAATGCCTATAACTTTATGGATGGCATTAATGGCATTACGGCCGCATACAGTTTGGCAGTTGGAGGTCTTCTGATGCTGGTTAATAGTGCAGTGGGGTTCATTGATCCAGATTTCCTATCTTATATGATGCTTGGTGTGCTCGCATTTGCATTCTTCAATTTCCGTAAAAAAGCCAAATGCTTTGCAGGAGATGTGGGTTCGGTAGCGATTGCTTTCATACTGATGTTTGCGCTGGCGAAGTTAATCTTGCAGACTGGAAACTTTCTTTACATTCTATTCCTTGGGATTTACGGTATTGACGCTGTATGGACGATCTTTCGGAGGCTATATCTCAGAGAAAACATATTTCAAGCCCATCGTTCACATTTGTATCAATATTTAGCTAATGAGGCAAAGGTTCCCAAGCTTTTTGTATCGGCAACATATGGGATTCTTCAGTTTGTTTTCGGCATGCTAGTTATTTACGCGACTAATTTTGATGTTAAAGCACAAATTCTGTTTTCAGTTGTTTCATTATTAGTACTCAGTATAGTTTATCTCCTTCTAAAGGAATCTATAATAAAAAAACACATCCGAGGTAACCATCAGATAAGTTAGTGATGCAAAATTCAGATTATAGTTTTATTCCAGGCGGTATCGCAAAAGACATACGCGGGCAGATTCGCTTTGTCAATGCCTTTGACATGACGCAGGTGAAGCGGTTTTACCTTATTCAAAATGCTGACCTTGAGGTGATCCGAGGTTGGCGAGGTCACAAAATCGAGCAGCGTTGGTTCTATGTGGTATCAGGTGAGTTTATGGCGGGTTTAGTCAAGATTGATGATTGGAAGAGCCCTTCGCCAAACCTACCTGTCGACGAGTTCTTACTCAGCGCTTCCGAGGGCCAAATTTTGCACGTCCCAGCAGGCTACGCTACGGCCTTTCAAGCGACAGAGAATAATGCTGAGCTATTGGTTTACGCTGATTATCCAGTAGACCATGCGGCATTGGACAATCACCTGTGGCCGAGTAATTATTTTGTGGGAGAAAATAACAAATAGTCTTACAAATATCAGCAGGCCATTTACTGTTTATTTTCATATCTTTACGCCTTTATTACCCATTATTTAATCTAGTGGGTGAAAATAATTAGCGGCAGATCTTGATGTTTTTAAGCTCGGATGTAAAATCAAAGTTATTAATGCACGGACCAAGGTGGTTGGTGTTGCTCATTGACTTTGTAGTTGTCTGGAGCTGCTTCTGTCTGAGTTATCTGCTCATCATGCGGTTGGTAGGAAAGGATATCAGTACGATGTTGAGTCAATCTGTTGTAGTATCGCTGGTATATTTTATTTCCTTCCTCTTATTTCCTTCCTCGTTTACAGACCTTTTAAAGGGATTATTCGTAGAACGAGCCTGAATGATCTTTTCTTGATCGGCAACAGTATATTGCTATCTATGCTTGTTCTTTTTGTGTCTGCTTATAGTGCCGATTCGTTTTTTTTTAATCAGCCATCATCACGTACAATTAGCTATAATATTTTTCATTTTTCCCACACGCAACTTCTTTTACACGGTATGATGGTGGGAATTACTATGAGTGGCTTGCGACTGCTCTATCGTGAATTGTTTCACCAACTGTTTGGTACAACAAGGAGAATGCGATTGCCGTTATTCTTTTCGGTGCTGGTAATATGGGGCATAATACATACAACATGCTGCATTTAAGTTCTCGAAATAGGTATGGGGTAGTAGCCGTTGTGGATGATAATCCCAAACGAATTGGGAAGCACGTACATGGTTTGCCAGTTCGCCCCTTAAGTCATTTATCGTATGATTTGCTAGGGCAGATCGGTGGAGCGCAAGAGCTTATTATCGCTATCAACGATATAGACCCTGAACGACTGAGTCGAATCTCTAGTGTGGCAGAGAAACTTCCTTTGAAAATCAAGGTTATTCCCCCTTCGTCCAAATATATCGAAGGAGCTGTTGCTACGCAGCATATTCGAACCTTAAAAATTGAAGATCTTCTGGGAAGGAAAGCGATTAATATCGATAATCCAGTCGTATCAGATGCATTTCAAGGGAAAACAATACTTGTAACTGGTGGTGCAGGTTCTATTGGTGCTGAATTGGTGCGGCAGATCGCGCGTGCTGCTTGCAAGAAATTAATTATTGTAGATCAGGCAGAGTCTGCCCTTTACGATGTACAACAGGAACTCAAGCATCTAAAGCGACCTCAGAATATAAAGCCTGTGGTAGGTGATGTGCGAGACGTTATTTTTATGGAAGCTCTCTTTGAGGCTGAACGGCCAGAAATCATATTCCATGCGGCGGCTTATAAGCATGTGCCATTGATGGAGGAGAATCCATACGAAGCGGTCTGGACAAATGTGGTTGGTACAACGGTGATTGCGCAATTAGCTGATAAATATAAGGTAGAAAAGTTCGTAATGATTTCTACCGATAAAGCCGTAAATCCTACCAATGTGATGGGAGCTACAAAACGAATTGCAGAGGTGTATGTCGCTGCACTGAATAGAAAATCTAAGACTTCATATATTGTAACTCGGTTTGGTAATGTGTTGGGGTCTAATGGTTCCGTGATACCGCTTTTTGAACGACAAATAAAAGAAGGTGGACCTTTGACAATTACACACCCCGATATTACGCGGTATTTTATGACCATACCAGAAGCTTGTCAACTGGTGCAAGAGGCTGCCGTTATGGGTAAGGGAGGAGAGGTGTTTGTGTTTGACATGGGGCGGCCAGTTAGAATTATTGAACTGGCAAAGAAAATGATTGCCCTCAAAGGACTTCAATATCCTGTTGATATTGATATCAAGATTGTCGGTCTTCGTCCAGGCGAAAAAGTTTTTGAGGAACTGTTGGCGAATGGCGAAAATACGATCAAAACATACCATGAGAAGATTATGATCGCTAGAGTCAATACGGACGACCTCGCTGAAAGATATATGGAGATCGAGGAGTTGTGTGATTACATAAAATGCATGCCTACGAGCTATTGTAATATTGAGTTGGTCTCAAGAGTCAAAGCTATTGTGCCAGAATTTAAATCACAGAATTCAGAATTCGAGGTGCTGGATAATCCCGAGTCTGTTTACGTGGTTCCGAGTGAGAAATCTGCCTAGATTTTAGCTCTTCTTTTGAAATTATTTCATTTTTTCTTCCAGAACAATGTTTTTCTGAATGTTTGTAACATGTTTTTGATTTACCATCCACAATCGGTATCATTGTATTGTCAACCTTTGAAAAAGATTAGCTCTATCCATGTCTCGTTTACTTTGCGTGATAGCTTTTTTGTTGTGTCATGTGATTGCGCCTGCTCAACATAGATCCTTATCGAATAAATCTAATAGCGTAGGTAACGTATCTTCTCTAGAGTCTATCTTAATGGATAAGAATTATCAATCCAAAGATAGTGTAGCAGTGGTTGCGAATCTCAACAAGTTGCTTCAGAGCTCAAAAGCCCAAAAAAGTGCCGAGTTAGAGATTATTCACGATTTGTTGGCCGCTGATTATTACTCTCAATTGAGTGATAAGGTTAATCCGAGATCAGACCTTTGCTATAAGAAAGCCTTGTCTTCTGCCAAACGTATTCAAAATGATGAACTTCGTCTCATTGCGCTTATCAGGCAGGGATACTATTATTTTGTATACCGGGAGTTGGAGGCAGCTATTCCTCACTTTCTGCAAGCAGGAGAATTGATCGGAAAAGTTAATTACAAAGCAGTGCCGCTTTTTAGTCGCCACATCCATCAGATCTCTTCTTTTTACGGATATATTGGTAATTATTCGGGTGCTATCAAGTTGCTGCAAGTAGGTCTTCCTTATTGCAAAGATGGTACAGCTTTACATATAAGCATGGTGAATTCCATGGGAGTCTATAGTGAAAAGCAACAGCGACTGGGGCAGGCTGTGGTACATTTTCAACGGGCACTTGGTATTGCCGAACGCAATCAAGATAGTTTGTGGATGGGGATCGTATTCGGGAATCTGGCTTCTATAGAAGAGCAGAAGGGAAATCCGTACAAAGCTATTCGATTGCTGCGAGAAAATGTACGATTATCCGTAAAGTATAACGAGCATCTGGATGCGATGCGTTCTATGATTAAGCTAGCTGATGTACTAATCGACATAGGTGGATGGCAAGAAGCAGAGAGTTATCTATCGCGCAGTGAAGTATACGTGAAGTCAAAGCCTTTTTTTCTCCCCATCAAAACCCGCATGTCTAAGTTACGCTCCGAAATTGCTCGCATCAAGGGAGATCAATCCGACGAATTGCATTATTTAAAGCAGTATGTACAGTACGATGATAGCCTGCGTGCTACCGAAAGATATGATGAATTGCAAAGAGCCTATTGGCAATGGCAATCTGATGACTATCAGCGCGCGATAGAGGCTTCCAAAGGCGAAAGAAAAACTACCCTGTTGCTAGAATTAACATTTGGACTTTTGCTCACCTCTGTTTTAATTATTATCATCCTCCTACTTAATAGAAGTAAAAACAAACACAAGATCAAATCCACGCTTTTAGAGAAGGAGCAATTAACCTACGCACTGGAACGTGAAGTGTTGAATAAGGAACTGGAAACAATTACAAACTCATGGAAGCAGGCGGATGAGAAGTCAAAAGAAAACACAACACTTATTGCAGGTCTGCAGAGTGATTTAGAAAAACTGGGTAAGGAAAATAGTAATATCAAAGTCCGCTCTGTCGAAGCGCTGGATGAATTGCTGAAAGAGCCTATTATGACCGATGATCGATGGACAAAATTCAAGCTCACCTTTGATCAGGTCTTTCCAGATTATTTAAAGAAAAAGAAAGTAAAGTATCCCCGACTTACAGAAGGCGATCTGAGGTTGTTGGCTTTAATGAAATTAAAGTACAGTAACATGGGGATGTCTACCCTCTTAGGCATTTCGATGGATGGCGTAAAGAAAGGGAAGCAACGACTTAAAAAGAAGATGGAAGACGCTGCCGCTGAATCTTAGTTGTTACAACATCTAACTTTTTTAAATTTTCCCCCCATATTTTGCGTTTTTATCAAAATTTTCCCTTTTATTTTATGTTTTTGCTATTTTTTGTGGGGTGGACAAAAGGTGGACATAGATTGTAAAAATCGTTGTCTGAGTCCTTTTGACGCCTCATTTTTGTTGTTGTCCCTTATTTGTCTACCCCTGTCTTCTGTAAAATCATTGTTTCCAGCAATTACCGGACGTATCTTTGGCAAGTAATCAAAAATTAGGTTTGAATGTGTTTTCTAAAGGTTTTATCAATCATTATTTGGGTTGAAGTTAAAAACTAAGTGCATGATGAACCAGATTGTATTATTTTTTTTCATAATCCTTTTCCAAAATGTGATTTGTGAAAAATGAAAGGCAAAAAAATATGGAGTTATTATAGAATTGTCCACTAACTCATGAAAAACTATGTTTAGGTACGTGCAAAATCGAGTGTTGGTCTATTTAAGGGCTTTTTGGGTTGTTACAGATTTTTTTTGTGTGAATTTGGCTTTCTTGCTTGCATTTGATTTAGCATTAGAGCTTAATCTGATCAAATACATCGACAAGTCGTCTTCGGCTTTCCAATCCCTATGG
>JAAIGF010151990.1_pt1 | contig 26454 bp, 24 predicted proteins | sample 6487441 | NCBI WGS metagenome assembly JAAIGF01 (sample SAMN13974129, study PRJNA590717) | phyllosphere metagenome | biome: pepper field; feature: multiple bacterial spot infested pepper fields; material: pepper leaves; isolation source: leaves from pepper fields | host: Capsicum annuum ... | reverse complement strand
TAATGGCCTGCTAATATTCAATTAATATGAAATGCCCACTTTTGGATCAGAGTAATTTTTGTTCATAGTGTTATGGTTAATGTTAGGCCTGTTGCGAAATATGCTGAAACAAAATTTGTTTTCATACAAATAAGAAAAGGTTGTCCCTCGGCAACCTTTTTCTTGTTAACAGCATCGGCGTTTTGCTACAGCGACTGAACGGCCTCAGACCTTTGCATATGCTCGTTGAGTAAGCTGCGTAAGTCGTCTGAAGCAGGCAGCTCAAAAACCTCGAGATCAAAGTATTTAATGGCAGCAAAAAGATGGTCGAAAATGTTCGCCATAGTATCTTCGTAGAAAGTCCATTCGGTACTTGCTGCAAACATATAGAGTTCTAAAGGTAGGCCATGTTCGGTAGGTGCCAATTGTCTGACCATGAGCATGCGATCCTGATGCACATTTGGATTGTTTTGTATATAACGTGTAATGTAAGCCCTGAACAACCCTATGTTTGTCATTCTCCGTCCATTTACCGGCATAGAGGCATCAGCATGCATCTTTTCGTTATATTGTGCTATCTCGTCTTGCCGCTCTTCAATATAAGGCGCTAGCAAATGTATTCGGCTTAATTCCTGTATTTCCTCTTCCGTCAAGTATCTTATCGATGAAATCTTAATGTTTATCGCACGCTTAATCCTTCTTCCTCCGAATTGCCGCATACCTCGGTAATTCTTAAACGAATCCGTGAGTAGTGTATGGGTCGGTATGGAGACAATGGTTTTGTCGAAGTTTTGAACCTTTACATTGTTTAGGTTTATCTGTATGACATCTCCGTCTGCACCATATTTAGCCATTTCTACCCAGTCGCCCACACGCACCGAATCATTGGCGGATACCTGTATGCTAGCAACAAATCCCAATATGGTGTCTTTAAATACTAACATCAAAATGGCTGATGCTGCGCCCAAAGATACCAAGAACGACCAGGGCGAGTTTCCAGTCACGACCGAGAAAATGATGGTACCGCTGACAAACATCAGAAATATCTGTGCCACCTGCAGGTAACTGTCTAAAGGTTTGTCGATAAAAGCTTTGGACGTTTTTAAGAGATCCCGTGCCGTCTTCAGCAGTGCACTAAACAACTGAAAGACGATGATCGTGATGATCACCGAAAGACATTTGATAAGTATCGCCGTGAAATTGGGAAAGCCAACGAAGATTGCTGGAAGTAGTTGTTGTGCAATAAAAAGCGGTATTAAATGACTCAGGTGATCCAACACGCTATTGTCCAATAATTTGTCATCCCAAGTGGCTGTCGTCCTTTTGATGAGCCTCACAAATACTGATTTAAGAATTCTACGCGTGATAAAGTCGGCCATAAGCAGAAGAATCACGGTAGCGATCAACAAGATGGCAGAGGTGACGATATTTTCAGCTTGATCGGGGAGACCTATGGCTTCGACCTTGCTATGTGTCCAATCATAAATAAAGCTTTTTTGTAACGTAGGGATGTTAATGAAGTTTGTTTTTTCCATATGAACAGACAAAGGTACAAAAAATAAAAAAGATGGCTTTTTGGCCATCTTTTGATACTTCTAAGCGTTTTTCACGTCGTGTTTGTGCTTGAAAAGCAATGCAAATAAGATAGCAATCACGAGTGTATACCCAGCAAATGCGAGCCAAATATGATGCCAGTCCTTCAGCAATATTTCGCCGCTGAGTGAGCCATCTTGGAGTATTGTAAAACCGCGTCCGTTGACGAAGCCTACAAGACTTTCATTCAGGTTGTCGGTTTTTAGGTAACTCGCAAGGTTGGATATATTGGAAAAATGCAAGGTAAAGTACTTGTCGATGATCCATCCCGATAAAAGACTGCCCAAGACTGCTCCAAATCCGTTTGTCATCATCATAAATAGGCCCTGTGCGGAGCTGCGTATATGGGCGTTTGTTGAGGTCTCCACAAATAGCGATCCCGAGATGTTGAAAAAATCGAAGGCCATACCGTAGACGATACAAGATAAAACGATCATCCATAAGCCTGTTGTTGGGTCGCCGTAGGCGAATAGTCCAAATCTTAGCACCCAAGCAAACATCGATAACAACATCACTTTTTTAATTCCGAAACGCTTTAAAAAGAAAGGGATGGCCAAGATGAATAATGTTTCCGATACTTGGGAAATCGACATAATGATCGTCGAGTATTCGATCACAAAAGAGTCGGCATACTTGGGATAGTATTTAAATTCGTCCAAGAATACGTCGCCATAGGCGTTCGTCAATTGGAGCGCTCCACCCAAAAACATAGAGAACACAAAGAACAATGCCATCTTATAGTTGGCGAAGAGCTTGAATGCCTCTAAACCGAAAGTTTGTATCAAGGATTGATTTTCGCTGTTCACATTTCTTGGGGGGCACTTCGGAAGTGTCCAGGCGAATAAACTTAACCCAAAGGCGGCGGCACCGGCAATGTGAAACTGATGCCCGGTGGCTTTGTTTCCTGTAAGGTTGACCAACCACATCGCTGCAATAAAACCAATGGTGCCCCATACGCGGATGGGAGGAAAGGCCTTTACCAAATCGTACTGACCGGTGGTCAATGCCGTATACGAGATTGAGTTGGACAGTGCGAGCGTCGGCATGTAGAAACACATGGCCAAAAGCATGATATAAAAAAATAGCTGCGGATCGTCAACCTGCGGCAGGTAAAATAAGGTGGCCGCATAAAGAAAATGCATCAGACTATACAGCTTCTCTGCATTCACCCATCGGTCTGCGATGATGCCCATAAGCGTAGGCATAAAGAGCGATGCGATACCCATGGTAGCAAATATGGCTCCAAACTGCGTGCCGTCCCATTGTTTTGTGCCAAACCAATAGTTCGCGATTGTAATTAACCAAGCTCCCCACACGAAAAACTGAAAGAAGCTCATGATGGTTAACCGTAATTTTATGGACATAGTATTGTATTAGGATAATTATGATTTTCTTCGTTCAATCTCATCGCGTATTTTCGCAGCAGTTTCATATTGTTCAGCTTCAATAGCTTTGTTTAATGTTGCCTCTAGCTGCTCTTCGTTCAGGTTGGCGTAAGGAGAGGCATGCCCTTTGTCTTGTTCAGCGCTGCCCTCTTCTTTTTGTAGGGTATTCTCCTTGGGAGGTAGATTTTCAATATTCTCTAAAAAAGCAAAATCGTTGCTCTCGATCACGATGCCCGCGGCATCCATGATGAAGTCGTAGGTATAGATTGGCGATCCAAAGCGGACAGCAAGCGCAACGGCGTCTGACGTGCGGGAGTCCAGTTCGATAGATTTATCGCCATTAGAACAAATGAGTTTGGCAAAAAAAATACCGTCAATAAGGTTGTATATTAAGATTTCCTGGATGTTTATTTGGAAGCTGTCGGCGAATGTTTTGAAAAGGTCATGCGTTAATGGGCGGGAGGGTTGCATTTTCTCAATTTCAACAGCGATGGCTTGCGCCTCGAAGCCACCAATGATTATAGGTAAACGGCGATTACCGCCAATTTCACCAAGAACCAACGCATAAGCTCCGGATTGTGTCTGACTGTAGGATAACCCAACTATATCTAATTTGATTTTCTTCATTCTTAAAGCCTTACCTGCCTACAAAGATGTAAATATTCAAGCCAAAATAAAAATGGCCAGACACAATTTATTGATGTCTAGCCACTTACTTTGTTTCGGTATTGTTGTTTAGTTATTTTTATAGGCTTTTAGGGCTTCAATGAGCTGTGGCACAACCTCAAAAGCATCTCCAACAATGCCGTAATCGGCTACTTTGAAGAAAGGGGCTTCGGGATCTTTGTTGATCACCACGATGGTCTTGGAGGCACTAACTCCCGCTAAGTGCTGTATGGCGCCCGATATACCGATGGCGATGTAGAGGTTTGGCGTCACGGCCAACCCCGTTTGTCCCACGTGTTCGGCATGTGGACGCCAGCCTGCGTCTGATACTGGTTTCGAACAGGCTGTTGCTGCACCTAATACATCCGCAAGCTCTTCCACCATCGCCCAGTTTTCAGGTCCTTTTAAACCACGGCCCGCGGAAACCACGATTTCAGCTTCCGGCAGGGACACTTTATCCGTCGCGCGAACGATATCCTTGATCACTGTTGATAAATCGCCTGGGGCAATTTGAGGCTCATATTTTTCAATCGCTACGGGCACCGTGGATTCTGTTGCTTCCAAACTATTAGGTGTTAATGCAATCACCTTTTTTTGCTCCTGCAACTCTTCCGTTGCAATCGCCTTATTCGAGAATACGCTTTTTTGAATCTGCCAGGTGCTACCGCTTATAGTTGGTAGGGAAATGGCGCCATCTGCCAAGGCTGCTCCAAGCTTGGCCGCTACGCGCGGAGCAAGCCCTTTTCCACTAAAGGAGTTGGATAATATCACCGTCTGTGCCTCGATGCTCTTTGCCACCTCGCTGATCACTGATGCGTAAGCCTGATTAACAAACTGTCCAAGATCGCTACTATTGACCTCAATAACTTTCTCCACACCATATAGCCCCACTTTTTGAAGCTCCTCATGCGAAACATTTCCTATACTTAAGGCCGTGACTTTCTCGCCAGTGAGGTCGCCAACGGCTTTGCCATACGAAAGTGACTCAAATGCGGATTTTTTCAGTGCTCCTTCAACGTTTTCTATATATACTAAGATTGACATAATTAATTTTCTAAAAGGTGATCAAGATTAGATGACTTTTGCTTCGCTGTGTAACAACTGAACCAGTTGGGCGATGTCAGGTTTGTCAATAAATTTTACCTGTCCGCGTGCAGCAGGCGTGTCGTAATGGCTGATTTTTGAAAGTACAGGCACGTCGATAGCATCAATCACTTGAAGCGGTTTTGTCCGCGCTGTCATGATCCCACGCATGTTCGGAATCTTTGGCTCGGCTACACCTTCCGCTGTACCCACCACAATAGGTAGAGACACGCTCAGCACTTCTTTACCACCCTCGATTTCTCGCTCCACCGATGCTTCTGTTCCGTTAATTTCCAGTTTTTTGGCAATCGAAATCGACGGGATGTTCAACAATTCTCCCAAGAATCCCTGCACTTGAGCGCCATTATAATCAATGGATTCTCGTCCTGTTAAAATAAGATCAAAGGCATTGGATTTTGCATAGCTCGCAATCTGGTTTGCCACAAACCAGGCGTCGCGCGCTGCAGCGTTAACACGCACTGCGTCATCGGCACCAACAGCCAACGCCTTGCGAATGGTTGCATCTGCAGCTGCTTCCCCAACGTGGATTACCGTCACACTGCCTTTCCCGCCTTCGGCCAATTCAACAGCCTTGGATAAAGCTATTTCGTCATATGGATTGATGATGTATTGGACGCCATTGCTATTGAAAGCAGTGTTATTGTCCGTAAAGGTGATCTTGGATGTCGTATCCGGTACATTACTAAGGCATACAAGTATTTTCATCAGTTTATCGTTTATTATAGTTTAAATGGTGAAGAATGGAATAGCAGCTGTAGACTATGCGCCCATAACCAATTCCTTTACTATTAGCTAACAACACAAACCTATTAATTTTTAAAGCGAAAAGCAAGTGTTTTTCGTTCCGTGATTGCGAAACGCTTAATATTCATTTTTTGCATTTTTGTTAAATTTACCACATAATTGGTGTTTTAGTCGCAATTTAAAGCGTCTAAAATCTTTTTGTATTGCTTTTTTCGCAACTAAAGTAGGCGTCTGCAGATGGTCAACATATTGTCATTTTTATATGCTGGCATAGTAATTTAATTTTAAAATCGATCTTCCCCAACTCGTATACGCGGCTAATATTTTCGTACTTTTGATTTTTAATAATCAAGGTAAGAGTATGCCAAATAGAATTGAAGAACTACAGGTGTTTCTCGCTGAAACTCCTCAAGATCCGTTTTTGAAATATGCATTAACGATGGAGTATAAGAAGGAAGGGGATAAGGAAAAAACCTTAGCGGGATTTTTGGATTTAGTAACGAACCATCCAGATTATGTAGGAACCTACTATCACTATGCGAAATATCTAGAGACACTGCAGGAAAAAGAACAGGCATTAAAAATATATCAGGAGGGGATGGAGGTCGCGCAACGCGTGCGTAATCGCCATGCATATGGCGAGTTGTTGGCCGCATACAACTTGGCGCGTGGTATCGATGAAGATGATTGGGACGATTAAAAAAGTAAAGAAATTGCATAGTTAACATTTTGTGGTATCTTTTTTGTTGTTGATATCCAAAATCTTATGTGATGCGTTTTGTTGTATACTTAATTGGACTTTTGATCGTTGTTTCTGCTGCTGTTGGTTGCATAAACACTCGAACCAATGCGAGTATAGACAACAATAAATTTGGAAAGGTAACAGAAGGAAGGCTCGTTGGAAGCTACCGCGGAGATTTGCCTTGTACGGATTGCGAAGCGATTGCCACCGTGCTGACTATTGGAAGCGATAAGGCCTATACATTAGAATATGTGTACGTCGGAAAGAGCACCGAAGCATTTTCGAAATCTGGAAAATGGGAACTGCAAGAAGGAGAACTTAACTTGGAAGGACTCGATTTTAAGTACAAAGTGGAACCCAATCAGTTGCGACAATTGGATTTGTCAGGAAACGAAATTACTGGTGATTTAGCGGAACGATATGTGTTGCATGCTTTAGAATAGAGCCAAATTTTGAATAACTAAAGCATCTTTGTTGATTAGACATACAATATACATGCAATTGACGAAGTTATTCTACGATAAAAAAGAGGCTGTCTCAAATTTGTTGAGGCAGCTTTTTTTGTTAAAAATGGCTATGAGATAAATTTGTGAGTTTTTTGTTGATTATTTCGCAGAACCGCTCATTTGAAGATAGAATCAACAAAAAAGTAGCTTTTTAAGCTGCTTTTTTTCTTAGATTTTGTGCTATTGCCAATAATCCCCATTCTATGGACACTTTTTCCTTACCTCGGAGCATAAATCTTCGGAACCTGTGGTTCTGTTTAATATTTCCAAAGACTGGTTCGACATCGTGACATCGCTGTTTTCGCTTGGCTATGCCGACATCGCTGTTGAGCAATTCGTATGCTCTATCTTTATAAGCCTCAAGTTGTTCATTTACCTGTATGATTCTATTTCCTTTTGATTTGTGGCAAGCACCGTTCAATGGGCAATTAATACAGTTTTTTGCTTGATATTTTTTGATTTGCTGCTGGAATCCTGTGGATGTCTTTTGGGTAAATGTACCTATACAACTCATCTCTTGTCCCATCGGACAGATATAGCAATCTTGTGAAGGATTATAATGTAGTTTGTCTACTGAAAATGACTTCTTGTCCCGGTAGCTCCTTTTTTGCTCCTTGTCAAACATACCATACTTCACATAAGCCTCAATATCTTTCCCTGCTAGTAATGCATAGTTTTCTTCACTGCCGTAACCAGCATCTGCGGTAAGTATTTTTAGTGTCTTCCCAAAGCTGGCTTCATGTTGTGCCAGATGAATGGATAGTGTTCTTGTATCTGTAGGATTAGGATGTATGGTGTAATTGACGATGTATTGGTTGGAGGTGGATATCTGAATGTTATAACCTGGTTTGAGCTGACCGTTTTTCATATGATCCTCTTTCATGCGCATAAAGGTGGCATCGGGATCTGTTTTGCTATAACTGTTTCTATCTCCCAGCGTTGCTTCTTGCGCTTCGTATTGTGCGATCTTCTGCGGATAGTTTTTGGTTACGTAACGCAACTTTGCCTTCATCTTCTTGTTTACCGAAGGTTTGTCGGATAGAACCTCGTTCAGCTTATCGACCGTAGCCTGAACCTTCTCTTTATCAATTGTCGTCAGATCGGGAGGTTCTGGAAGGCTGTCTTCTGCTGTGGCGATGCTTTGGGCGTAGTCCCAAATATCTTTTAAGGCAACTTTCATCTTCTCCTTATTGGTCTGGATAGCTTTTTTCCAGACAAAAGTGTATTTGTTGGCATTGGCCTCTATCTTGGTACCATCGGTATATACATCTTCTATACTCAGCAGACCTTCTTCGGCCAAGAGTTTGACAACTTCTTCAAAAACACTGCGAAGTGCTTCTTTTAAGCGGACGCCGCGAAATCTATTAAGGGTATTGTGGTCGGGATAGCTCATACCGCTCAGCCACATGAAATTGATGTTCTCCCGGCAGGCTGTTTCCAGTTTACGACTACTGTATACATTGCTTACGTAGCCAAATACCAACACTTTTAACAACATTTGCGGATGATAACTGGAGCAGCCTTTTATCTTATAAGCATCCAGCAAGGCCTGTATGTTGATACGGTTAATCACATCGTTAACGATGCGTACGGGATGACCTTTGGCGACCAATTCGTCCAAGGTGGGAGGAATCGCCATAATCTGGTTTTGATAGTAAGGCTTGAAAGTAGGTCTTTGAGATGCCATATATCCTATTGTTTATACTATAAATATATGAAAATCAAATGATTAAAACAATTATTAGCCTTAATTTATGCACGAAAAGAGGCTGCCTTTTTGAGACAGCCTCTTTACTAGGTATGGTTTTCACAAAGATTTTTCAATGTCTTTACAACAAAGTCTACTTCTTCTTTTGTATTGTATTTGCTGAAGGAAAAACGCACCGAAGGACGCTCACTATCACATTTCAGGGCGCGCAGCACATGGCTACCAATCTCTGAGCCAGAACTACAGGCACTGCCTCCAGACGCAGATACGCCAGCTATGTCGAGGCTAAAGAGCAACATGTCTGCTATCTCTGTTTTTGGAAGGGAAACATTTAGCACGGTGTAGAGCGACTGAGCCGCTTCCCGGTTACCATTGATGGCAATTCCGGGCAAAGCTTTTTCAAGTTCTTGGATCATGTAATCCTTCAGTCCTTGAATATGTTGCTGATGTTGGGCCATTTCTTGGTAACAAAGCTCCAATGCTTTAGCCAAGCCAACGATTCCGTACACATTTTCTGTCCCTCCTCGCATATTGCGCTCTTGCGCTCCGCCATATATAAGCGGTTGGATCTTGTTGCGTCCGTTGATATAGAGAAATCCAACGCCCTTTGGTCCGTGAAATTTATGTCCTGCTCCGGTGATGAAATCAATATGCAAATCGGAAAGGTCATGTATATAGTGTCCCATTGTTTGTACCGTGTCGGAATGAAACACCGCATTAAACTCTTGGCATATTTCAGATACCGCTTTAATATCCGTAAGATTCCCAATTTCATTGTTGGCATGCATTAAGGATACAAATGTTCTAGGGTTTTTAGTCAGCAATTCGCGTAAATGCTCAAGATCGACATTCCCCTGCTCATCGATGCGAACGAGGTCTAGCTGGATATGTCCGCGCTTTTCTTGTTCTTCTAGCGTGTGTAAAACCGCATGGTGCTCCAAGGGAGAGGTGATCGCATGGGTAATGCCTAAATCGACAATGGAGCGTACTATCGCCATGTTGTCGGCTTCGGTTCCGCCGGAAGTGAAGAAGATTTCCGAAGGTGATGCTTTCAACAGGCCGGCAACCGTTTTTCTAGCTTTCTCTACGATCGTTTTCACCTGCCGTCCGTGCGCATGAATAGACGAGGGATTGCCGAAATTTTCCTGCATAGTCGCTGTCATGACTTTAATCACCTCAGGTTCTAGCGGGGTTGTCGCGGCATTATCAAAATATACTTGCATGCTGCAAAAGTAATCAAAGGAAATGTAATAATAAACAATATGTGTATAAGGCGTCTGTCAAACTTTCCGCGAAAGAGCCGCTGTCGAGGCGCTTTCACAAAACCTATAGATGCTGTCGAAACATTGACGCTTTATCTCTTCTTCCTGATAAGTATAAAGGCGGAAACCAATGCCCCCAAGAGGGCAAAGTAAAGCATAAAGTCTCCACAACGCGTGTAGATTGTCAAATCCTCATTGAGGTTTATTTCCTGCGTAAGCGCATCGGGAACCCACCACTTTGTGTGCTGCACGACATCACCACGTTGATTGATAAAGCCCGAAATACCGGTATTGGCCGATCGGGCTACCCAGCGCCGATTTTCAATAGCACGAAGTTTTGCATATTGCAAGTGTTGATCTTTTCCGGAGGTATCGCCCCACCAACCGTCGTTGGTGACAATAGCAATAAATTGAGCTCCCTGCTTGATATATTCGGCAACATAATTGCCCCAAATAGACTCGTAACAGATCACCGGTGCTGCACCAATACCACTTTGTGCGTAGAGAACAGATGGTTTCTCTTGGCTACCATAGCCGCCGGTGGATCCGCCAAAATGTGCAAACAACGGCTTCATAAAGGCTAAAGCATCGCCAAACGGCAATTGCTCTACACCGGGGACGAGCTTTGACTTATGATAAAACTGCAGTTTGCTCGACTGATCTACCAAGACGGCTGCATTAAAAGGATCTAAAAACACCTGATTCCCATAATCGCGAGCCGTCAGCGTCTTCTGGTAATTATAGATCTGGTAGCTTTCAATCCCGGAAAGTACACTACCGTTCTTGTATGTATTAAGGAATACCTGAAGGCTATCAAAAGCCGGATAGGTCCTAAATTCCTCCTCATTGATGCCACGCGCGGCAGAGATGGCTGTTTCCGGCCAAATGAAAAATTCCGTATTTGGCTTGCCCACCTTGGCCGAAAGCTGTATAAGGTTTTGTAGCTGCTCTTCCGGGGTGATGGAATTGAATTTTTGATAAGGGTCGATATTCGGCTGTACAACGACAATTTCCGAAGGATTCACATGCTCCTCGTACACGCTATACTGCCAAAGGGAAAGGCCGCTAGGGATGGCGATAAGTGCCGCAAGTGATAAGGCTAATTTCTTGTTGCTGATCGCTTCAATTTTTTCAAGCTTTTGCCAAATCAGTAAAAAGAAAAGAATATTGCAAACCCAAATCCAGAGCGTTCCTCCATACACCCCTGTAATGCTGTACCACTGTATGAGCTGGTGAAAACTGGCAAAGCCATTGCCTAAGGTCATCCAAGGGAAAGCCAAATCCCACCATTGGTGCAGAAATTCGTAGCCCATCCATAGCGATACCAAACCGATAAAACTATAGCCAATACTTGTCTTCTTGCGCAGTTGGTAGTACAAACGGAATGCCGTTGCCATTAGCAGCGGTGCCAACCCAAATGGTATTAAAGAAATCGGTAAGGCGACATAAGTAGGGAGGTACGCACTCATCGCATTGTACACCCAATAGATGGAAGCCGTGTTCCAAAGGAATACTGTCAAAAAAGCTAGCCAAAAAACCTTTCGTCCTTTGTTTGAACTCCCGCTACGGATGGTCTGCTCAATAGCGATAAGTAGCGGCACAAAAGCAATCCATAAAATTGGACTGCTGTAGGGGATAGGCGGCCATGCCACCCACAATAAAACGGCGCTGCAGAGCGCCAAGATGTATTTACTTTTCACGTCTTACAGTTGTGATAAAAGCTCTGTTTTTTTTGTTTCGTATTCCGCCTGTGTGATCAACTGTCTGTCGTAGAGTGTTTTCAGTTTCTTAAGCTTTTGCGTCAGCTCATCATCTTCTTCCGCTGCTTTTGGTGCGCGTTCTTCCTGAATGAATGATGGCATAGACTTTTCCGGTGGTTTTACCTCGTTAATTTGAGGTGTTGACGCCGCAGGCTCCGCGTTATCCACAGGTTTTGCGGCACTTGCTTCATTATTTTGCGAAGGTACGACAGCTACTGTAGGTTCTGGTTTAGGTCGCTCCACAATAGGTTCAGTGGAAGGTTTTGCCGCTGGAGCTTTCGCTGTTTCCAGTGCCTCTTTAATCAATTGATAGAGCTTCCGAGCCTGTACCTTGGGAATGTAGTCTATGGTTAGGTTCTCCCCAGCTTGTGGGATGACCGTCACCTTGGATCCAAAAATCTCTTCCTTAAAGGCGATGTCCTTGATATCCGTCCAAGAAAAGATCTCGAAATTTGTTGCCAATCCAAGTTTGGTAAACTCGCATAGAAAGATTCGCTTGTTGCTCACGGTTATACTGTCTGGCAACAGCGTCACCGCGGGTTTCTTTTGCAACGATATGTATTGTATAAACTCACCGGCGGTAAGCATATCAATAATTTTATCATGGATCTTTTCGACCACTTTGGGGTCTTGTCCGTCTTGAAGAAATTTTTCTATAGCCATTTTATAATCAAATTAATGTAAACCTGCAGGAATTCGGCTGTTTATTGGTCGGCCCCTGCCACACAAAATACGAATTCTCCTTTTATGGGATTGTTCTCAAAATGTAATTTTAATGTTGCCAATGTGCCACGCACATTCTCCTCATAGAGCTTGCTCAGCTCGCGCGAGATGGAAGCCTCGCGCTCCTCTCCAAAATATTGAATAAACTCATCTATTGTTTTGAGGATACGGTGCGGAGATTCATAGAAAATCATGGTGCGTTTCTCCTCCACCAACTGTTTCATGCGTGTTTGACGTCCCTTTTTTACGGGAAGAAATCCCTCAAAGCAAAAACGGTCGTTTGGAAGCCCCGAGTTCACCAGTGCCGGCACGAAGGCCGTGGCGCCTGGTAGGCACTGCACTTCCAATCCTTCTTTAACAGCCTCGCGTACCAAAAGAAATCCAGGATCCGAAATTGCAGGTGTACCTGCATCAGATATCAAAGCTATCTGCTGTCCTTCTTTTAAAAATTTGATAATCTCTGAAACAGCCTTGTGCTCATTATGTTGATGATGGGCGAACACCTTTTTCTCGATACCAAAATGCTTCAGTAATGGCGCACTTGTGCGGGTATCTTCCGCCAAGATTAAGTCGGCCTCCTTTAAAATGCGGATGGCTCGAAAGGTCATGTCTTCCAGATTGCCAATTGGCGTGGGTACTAGATATAGCATAAACAAAGTTAAGAAAATTACATGGTATTTAGCTAGCCTCGCGAATGCAACGCGCGCTCCCTTCAGTTCTTATCGCCTTGCAGGCACACGAGAGATAGTGCTGCTGTGATAATCCGAGAATAATTGTTGATAAAGTGGAGGTAGGAGGTTAAAAAAGAATGAGTTACTGGGTTGTGTTTCTTGGCACTATGCTTTTTACTTGTGTGAAGATCGGTTGGGATAACCTCCTCTGCGTAGCGGCAAGCGCACCCCCAGTAACTAGTCTTCCAAGTTCACGAAGTCGTCGCCGTCGTAGGCAAACTCCTGAAGATCCACTTGGATGTCCTGTTCGAAAATTTCTAAATCTTTCAACATAATCGTGTTTGTTTAAATATGTACAATCAAATGTAACGGTGTGTTATGAACTGGAAATTACGTCCAAATCAATTAATTGTTAATTCGTTTGGTAAACAATCAAAAATATAAAATGTTTTTAAAATTTAAAATGTATTTATATAAAAATGGTAATTAAAATAAAATAACTTTGGAATATTGGTGATAATGGGCGAATTCATTTACACTTCTTATCTTTGTGCTTGTAAAAAGTTATTTTTCATTTATGTTACAAATAAATTATATCCGTGAAAACAGGGATGCCGTAATCGAACGATTGGCTGTTAAGAATTTTAAAGAGGTGAACTTGGTTGATGATTTGATTCAACTAGACGAGTCGCGCCGCAAAATTCAGAACGAGTCCGACTCGATCGCTGCGGAAGCCAATGCTGCGGCAAAGCAGATTGGAGATTTAATGCGCCAAGGAAAGAAAGATGAAGCCGAAGCCGTTAAGTCAAAAACTTCCGGATATAAGGAGCAGGTAAAACAACTTACCGAACAGTTAGCAGATGTGGAAAAAGAATTGCACGACAAGCTTGTGCAACTCCCGAACTTGCCACATAGCTCGGTTCCTACAGGGCATACAGCGGATGATAATGAGGTGGTTCTCACGCATGGCGAAGTCCCTACATTGGCTACAGATGCGCAACCACACTGGGAGCTATTGACAAAATATAATATTGTGGATTTGGAACTTGGGGTGAAGGTGACAGGTGCTGGTTTTCCCGTCTATAAAGGCAAGGGAGCGCGCTTGCAGCGTGCATTGATCAATTTTTTCTTGGATCAAGCAGCCGAGGCTGGTTACAATGAGGTGCAGGTGCCCATCTTCGTCAATGAGGCTTCCGCTTTTGCTACGGGCCAACTTCCAGATAAAGAGGGACAGATGTACCACGTTACCGGAGATGATTTCTACTTGATCCCAACGGCTGAGGTGCCCGTAACCAATCTATATCGCGATGTTATTGTCAAGGAAGATGAGTTCCCTATCAAACACTCGGCGTATACACCATGTTTTCGTCGTGAAGCTGGTTCCTATGGAGCCCACGTGCGCGGATTGAATAGGTTGCATCAGTTTGATAAAGTGGAAACCGTCCAGATCGTGCACCCCGACCAATCGTATGCCGTTATCGAAGAGATGAGTCTCTATATACAAGGATTGTTGCAAAAACTGGAATTGCCTTATCGTGTGTTGCGCCTTTGTGGTGGTGATATGAGCTTCACCTCTGCCTTGACCTATGACATGGAGGTCTTCAGCGCAGCACAGCAGCGTTGGTTAGAGGTGTCTTCCGTTTCCAACTTTGAAACTTACCAGTCTAACCGCTTGAAGGTACGTTTTAAAAATGAAGAGGGAAAAATGCAGCTTGCCCATACGTTAAATGGATCTGCATTGGCTTTGCCGCGCATCGTGGCATCTATATTAGAAAACAATCAAACCGAAAACGGAATACGTGTTCCGGCCGTGCTGGTGCCTTATACTGGTTTTGAGTGGATTGACTAAAAGACGCTTCGGCTATCATAAAAAAAGCGTAGACGTTTCATTTCGTCTACGCTTTTTTTTGCACGATGCGGCGAATCTGCGTCGCTTAAAGTAGCCTAATCTTCTGCGTCTTCCTCTGCTTCCTGCGGTATCCGTGGCTCCATCCTTACTAGATATTGATCGTTGTCATCTTCGAAAAGGATCTGTACAACCCAGTTTTCTTCTCGCGCAATTTTGATCAATTCGTCTTGGTCTATATATAGCCAAGAAAAAGGCTGTCCCATGTGACCTTTGTAGGCATACTGGAATCGAATCTCGCCAAGGTAATGATCTGGTTTTTTGATCTTGTACTCATCATATAGATAGGCAATGTTTGAAGAGTCGAATAGCAGTTGTCCATTTGGCCGAAGTAACGTCTTGGCATGGCTCAACAGTGATCGGAAACCTTCCAGTGTTCCCGCCAAGCCAATGCCATTCATCAGGAATAGAAGGGTGTCGTACTGCTTGTTCTCCAACTTAAAAAAATCGCCTTCAACGACGCGTTGCACACCGCGCTGCGCCATGATGTTGCAGGCGGCGGCCGATTGTTCTATTGCATCGACCACAAAGCCCTTGCGCTGCAGGTGTAGCACATGGCTGCCCACACCGGCTCCTACGTCCAGCACATGGCCATCACACAAGGCTAAGGCAATGTGTTCCAGCTCCGGAAAATCTTCTTCTTCGCGAAAAAAAACTTCAATAGGCATCTCCTCAATATCGCCATAGCTGCTGTGCAATAGAAGTGGTTCCTTTAGCGTGCCTAGTGCATGGAAGTCATACAATGCTTCGCCGTAAACATCTCTCTCCATTAGCCCTGTATTTTTAAAATTTCCTTGGCAATTGCTATTTCCTGCTGCGTACCGGTATGTTTATTGGGTTCGTCGGATAGCTTGATCACTTCAGTCCATTCGCTATCTTCGGGCTTTGCTTCCGTCATTTTTAGCACGATGTTCATGCGAGATAGTCCAACATCATTGGTAAAATCGGTGCCTATCCCAAAGGAATGCCCGATTTTTCCATTGCAGAAGGCCGCGATATGTTCCACTTTTTCATAATCTAAGCCGTCGGAAAATATAATGGTCTTGGAGCGGGGGTCGATACCTTTTTGCTGGTAATGATCGATGGTCATTTGGGCAAAGGTTAATGGATCACCGCTGTCGTGACGCACCCCATCAAAGAGCTTGGTCAGTTTCTTATCAAACTGCGTGAAAAACACTTTTGTTGTATAGGTATCCGAGAGGGCTATACCCAGATCTCCACGGTATACTTCTGCCCAATGTTCTAGGCCAAGTAGGTTGGCCATTTTATAACCATACTTGGCTGCATGAAACATAAACCATTCGTGAGCGTGCGTACCTATGGGGGTGGTTTCATATTTCATAGCCAAATGCACGTTGGACGTACCGATAAAGGTTTTGGAAGGGTGATTTTTCAAGGTGCGTATCACCAGGTCATGTACGGCGTAGGAATGTCGGCGGCGTGTGCCAAAATCGGCCAAGGTAATCTGCAGCTTGTCATATTTGTTCATCTTGTTCGATACGATCGCACATACATCCTCGTTCGAGATTCGCGATAGTCCACTGGCCTCATAGTACAGCTCACAGATCAGCGACATGATCGGTACTTCCCACAAAATAGTGCGGTACCAGTATCCCTCAATATGCACCCGCAGGTCACCGCCCTGCTGCTCAATATGTACCTCATCTGGGTCATACCTATAACCTTGCAAAAAATCTAGGTAGGTGGGGTCAATGTAGGGACACTTGTCGTGTAGAAATTGCTTTTCTGCTTTGCTCAATTTGAGCTGTGCCATTTCGCCTATCGCTTCTTTCAACAGTTGGTCAAAGCCTGCAGGAAACTGATGTTTCCCGCGATTGATAAACTGATAACGAGCCCTTGCTTTGGGGAACAATTTGCTGACTGCAAATTGCATCGTGAATTTATAGAAGTCGTTATCGAGTATCGATGATAATGCCGCCATGTAAGAAACTTAAATTTAAAAACAGGTGAAGTTAATAATAAAAATACGAAAGCTGAGTCACGCGCTGCTAAGCGCTTAGCTGTAAGGTGTTTATTTTAGAACCTTCGTGCTTCCCTAGCCACCTTCTAGCTCAGACGATGCCGTATGTTTGCAATGGGCAGACAGCGCATGCCCGGAATTCTTCTATCTTCCCAAAAAAATACTTCGGAGAAATTAGCTCCCAGATGAGAGGCATCCCGATGTATTTGGTTAGGTTGTTTCTCCTATCTTTCATCATCAATTTCCTCGTGAAGGATCTGATCGTCGATTTCCACCCGATAGGTAAGATATTTCTCAGTATCATCATCAGTGTTTCGTTGAAGGTTTACTATGTAATCCCATGGACAACAAAACAGATCTCTAGGCTCGTTCGCGAAAAATAGGAAAGTAACTAATAGGTGCTTGCTTGAGGTAAAATAAGAACGGAGGGCATAGTACCCTCCGCGCTTTGTTTTCAATTAAAATAGTATGTTGTTTAGCGTGTGCTGCGCCCGCTAGAGCGCTCACTATTGTTGCTTTTTGATGCTCTGCTGCTTCCGCCCGAGCTGCTGCGTTCTGTGCGGGATGAGCTAGAACGGCTCATTTGCGAGTTGGAATTGCTACTCCGTTGACTTGCTTGTTGAACCGGGGCCGTTTGGCGTTGCGTTGCGCGGCTCTCGCTACGATTTGGTATGCTCCGTTGCTGCGGTGCCGTTTGCGGACGCTGCGTCGTGTTGCCGCGGCTTCGTCCTTGTGTTGGCATTGCGCTTCTGTTTTCAGTGCGTTGTCCCACTGTCGATGATGGACGCTCTCCTCTTACCGTCGCACCAGAGTTGCGACTACTATTTTGTACACCCGCGTTGTTTGTGGCGGGACGCTCGGTGCTGCGCGATACACGTCCTTCGTTTCGGGTCGCACGGCCGTCAGTCGTAGTGCGCGTGTTGCTGCGTGACGTTGTTGTACCAACATTACTACGTGATGTACCCGCTCCATTTGTCGCCCTACTACTTGTTGCAGAACCACGTGTGGCTTCCGTTGGGCGCTCTGTTCGGCTCGAGGTCACATTGCTTCGGCTCGTGTTTCCACTATGAGCACGCGAAGTACTATTGCCCGAAGATCGCGTTGCGCTCCGATCCGGTCTGTAGATGGACACCGAGCGGCTATCTACCCGAGAACGTCCAGGGCGGTCACTTGTGCGTATGTCCCTCACGGTCACGCGCCGTCCAATGTTACGCTCAATATCGCGACGACCAGGGCCTCCATAATAGTGATGATTGTTCACCACATAAGTATTGTTGATGATCGTTGTGCGATTGTAGATGTTACGTTGCCCATAGCTCCAGTGGCGCGAAATGTACGGGTCGTAGATTCGACGTACGGGAAGAAAAACCCATAAGTTGAGCGGCATCGCTACAGATACCTGTACCCTACTGCGTGGAGCCATTGGTGCCCAGCCGTAATAGCCTCCACCAGTTCTCCAGTCTACCCATGCCGGTCCCCACTCATAATCGGGAATCCACCCCCATCCGTTATAGTTGGTATATACCCAGCGGCCATAGTGGAAAGGAGCCCAGCCCCAGTCATAATTGGATACCCACGTGTTTCCATATTCTGTCATGGTCCAGTAGCCATTGGTGCCGTAGGGACGGAAGTTTCGATCTACATTCGGAAACCAAATATCGCCGTAGTTCGCATCGCGATCCCAGTTGCCGTAAGGCGATAATTCATCGTAGAAAAGATCAAATGAAACCTCCCCGTAAGGTTGCGCATCAGCCTTCTTAAAAGAAAATACCGCAAAAAGAAGGGCTATAATAGCGACATATAGTGTGGAATTTTTCATGCGTTTCATAGTCTTATTCGTTTAAAGGTGAAACTAATCTTGTTTACTATTAGGACTGGCTGAAAGATAGGAAGGTTTAATCTTTGATACGAAACTGTAAACAAATGGTAAATATTTTGGTTATGTAATTATTAGCAAATGATGGCGTCGGCGAAAAAACAAAAAGTTTGTACATTTGTCCGGTATTTTTGCCGGGTCATCATTTTAGGCTTCAGTGTTAACTTCAATACTTAAATGGGAAGTAAAATAGAAAAACTGCTTATCGAGTTCGCGCGAATTCATCGTTTTATGATGAGCTTCCTGCGTGAAGCGGTATCACCACCTTACGAATTTAAAGAGATTATTCGCCAATGCTATGAAATTGGTTGGAAATCGTTCCCATTAATTAGCTTAACGGGCTTTATTGTTGGTTTTGTTTTTACGAAACAATCTAGACCTTCATTGGAAGAGTTTGGAGCTACTTCTTGGCTTCCAGCCTTGATATCAATTGCTATTGTACGTGCTTTGGCTCCCCTGGTTACGGCGTTGATCGCCTCTGGGAAAGTAGGCTCACAGATTGGTGCCGAGCTTAGTTCGATGAATGTCACGGAACAGATTGACGCGATGGAAGTTTCCGGAACCAACCCGACAAAATTTTTGGTGTCTACCCGTATCATCGCGACAACCTTTATGATTCCCGTGCTCTGTTTTTACGTGGCTGGTATCGGTTTGTTTGGCGGTTACCTTAGTATTATTGGTAAAGATGATCTGAGCATGTTGGCTTTCTTTACGCAAGTGTTTGAGTCTATCGCTGCCAAAGATATCTTTGCGATGGTTATTAGGGCGTTAGTATTTGGCTTTACCATTGGATTTGCCAGTTCATATGTGGGATACTATTCTACCAAGGGAACCGAGGGCGTCGGAAAAGCGGCAAACAGTGCCGTTGTTTCGTCCATGTTTTTGGTGTTCGTGGAAGAGTTACTAATTGTTCAATTGTTGGCCTTGCTTAATTGATAGAAGATGGAGAAGAACAAAGTGAATATAGATCGCGATGAAACGGTGATCCATGTCGATGATGTCAGCAAATCATTTGGCGACCTACACGTTCTCCGTAATGTGGACGTCAAACTATTCAAAGGGGAGAACCTTGTGGTGCTAGGGCGGTCAGGGACAGGTAAATCGGTTCTTATAAAATTGATTTCTGGTCTTTTAACTCCCGATAGCGGAAATGTACGTGTTTTAGGTGAGGTGGTCAATGACCTGAACGACCGTGAGCTACGTGCGCTAAGGCAACGGATCGGTTTTTCTTTTCAAAATAGTGCCCTGTATGACAGTATGACCGTTCGGGAGAATTTGGAATTTCCGCTCGTTCGGAACAAACGTAATTTATCGCGATCAGAGATCAACAAAGAGGTTGAGGAAGTTTTGGAAGGTGTCGGATTGTCGCAGGCGATCAATCAAATGCCGTCCGAATTGTCGGGCGGGCAACGCAAGCGCATCGGTATCGCGCGCACCTTAATCCTGCGTCCTGACATTATGCTTTATGACGAGCCTACAGCGGGGTTAGATCCCATAACCTGTCTCGATATAAACTCGCTGATCAACGAGGTGCAGGAGCGGTATAATACCTCGTCGATTATTATCACCCACGATTTAGCCTGCGCGAAGATGGTTGGCGATAGGATGGTGATGCTTTTGGATGGTAAATTTGAGCGTCAAGGTACATTTAAGGAGATTTTTGATACGGACGATAAGCGTGTCAAACCATTTTATGATTATAATTTTATTGTTTAAAGATATATGAGTACAAACGAAAGAAAGCGTACGCTTACAGTTGGATTATTTGTTTTAATCGGATTGGTTATTTTGGTGGCCGGAATTTTGGTACTGGGAACGCAGCAGAATAAATTTAGCAAAAACTTGGTGGTTACTACCTATTTTCATGATGTGAAAGGCTTGAAGGTGGGAAATAACGTTTGGTTTTCTGGGGTGAAGGTTGGTATCGTCAAGGAAATCAAGTTCCAAAGTATCGATGATGTTAAGGTGGTGATGCACATCGAAGAGAAATCAAGCGAGTTTATTCGGGAGGATGTGGTGGCCAAATTGGGATCCGACGGATTGATCGGTAACGCAATTGTTAGTTTGATCGGTGGATCGGATCAAGCCGCAGCCATTAAAAACGGGGATGTCGTTAAGTCGGTGACAGGCACGGATACGGATGCGATGTTCGCCACGCTACAGACCAATAACGAGAATCTGGTGGAGATTACTAAAAACTTTGCTTTGCTGTCTAAACAGATGGTTGAAGGTAAAGGTACCGTGGGAGCTTTAATGACCGACTCGACCATCGCGCTATCGTTGAAAGGTTCCGTTAATTCCTTAAACAAGGTGATGACCGATGCAAATAAAGCGTCCGCAAATTTAGCGGTGCTGATGAGTAAGCTGAACAGCAACCAAGGCTTAATCCACGATCTAACAACGGATACGGCCGTTTTTGCCAGCTTGCGTGAATCTGCTGCCCAATTACAGGGCGTAACGCAAACAGCATCGGCCTTGATGGAAAATTTGAACACAACTTCCGCTCGCCTGAACGATAAGGATAACGCTATTGGCGTATTGACAAACGATCCGGAAGCAGCCGAAGAAATTAAACAGATTTTAAGAAATCTAAACCTGAGTACGGAAAAATTGGATGATAACATGAAGGCGCTCCAAAGTAACTTCCTTTTCCGCGGATATTTTAAAAAACAAGAGAAAGAAAAGGCCAAGCTTGCGGCCGATTCGTTAAAATAGATCATATAGGAAGGGTCGATCAAACGGCGGCACTTTCCTGCTTAAAGAATACCATGAGCATTACGGATAGGGATGTCATTTATGAGGACAACCATTATATAGCAATTAACAAACGCGCCGGCGATATTGTGCAGGTGGATACCACCGGAGACAAGTCGATGGAAGATATGGTCAAAGAGTATTTGGCCCAAAAATATGATAAACCGAATGGCGCATTTTTAGGGGTCATTCATCGCCTTGATCGTCCCGTAAGCGGGATGATTCTTTTTGCAAAGACCAGCAAAGGCCTTGATCGAATGAACCGCTTGTTTCATGACCGAAAAGTGTCAAAGACATATCTGGCTTTGGTGCGCAACAGACCCGAAAAGAAGGCGGATACCCTGAAAAACTGGTTGCTGCGCGACCGTAAGAAGATGATCACCAACGCATACGACCGCGAAGTGAAGGGCGGTAGTTTTGCTGAGCTCGATTATGAGGTGCTGGGCGAGCTGGAGGGTTATTATCTATTAAAAGTGACGCCGCTGACCGGACGTACCCATCAAATTCGTTGTCAATTAGCGTATATGGGCTGCCCCATTGTGGGAGACAATAAGTATGGCTACCCGCGTGGAAGCTTACGCCGTTCTATATGTTTACATTCTCGAGCCCTAAGCTTTGTGCATCCGATCAAAGAGGAGCCTATGCAGATCACGGCAGCTTTGCCGGTCGACGGCTTTTGGGAGAAATTCAATGTATTGCTTTAGTGCGGCGATAGTGTTCATGATGAACAACTTTGGAAAAAATTAGGTACTTTTGTACTATGAAATCAAAATATGTACCTTTCTTGATGCTGATGGTTCTACTCGTAGGGGTATTCCTCGCTACGGAAGTTGCTGCCCAATGTGCTATGTGTTCCTTAAATGCGGAAAACAGCACGACGAATGGTAATACGCAGGGGAAAGGGCTCAATGATGGTATACTCTTTTTACTGGCTATTCCATACTTAATAGCTGTCGGTGTGGGTATTTTGTGGTATAAAAAATATCGGAAGAACCAACCGAAGCGTGTTTCGCCATTTGAACGATAAGTTTTACAGATGTCTACGTCAAGATTTTCAGCTCTTTTACAATCCAAATGTCCACGTTGTAGGGTCGGTAAGATGTTTGAAGGCCCAATTTACGGCTTTAAAAAGCAGCACATGCACGAGCATTGTCCACATTGCGGATTAAAGTTTGAAATAGAGCCCGGTTATTTTTATGCCGCGATGTATGTAAGCTATGCTTTCTCCGTTGCTCAGGTCGTCACCTTAGGTTTGGCCACGGCATTTTTAACGGAAAGCGAATCCCCTTGGCTGTATATCGCCGTGCTTTTTCTTGCTATCTTTATCTTTGCCCCTTTCAACCTTCGATTTTCCAGACTGGTGCTCTTGCATTATTTATCACCCAAAGTGGTGTATAACCCTCGGTTTGAGCAGGAATTGCAGAAGTAGGATATTGGACGAGAAAAATGGACACAGGGGTTGTACCTGTGTCTTGCATCCGCTTTTTTGCTGCGGTCAATTAATCCAAGGATAAATACTGCATCTTACTATCAAAAATAAAGGCCTTCTCCGTGTGTTTCGTTGCTATATACTGTTGTAGGTCAGGTAATAGTAACTCCTGAAAAGATGTAATGGCTTGCTCATCCTCCGCTGTAATTTGCAAGCAATAGGTTGTGCCTTCGTGCGGTGAGTCCAACATCTTTAATAGTCGGATATCTGCTGACAATTGTGGGAGCTGTTTTTTGATCCAAGCCAGCACATCATCATGGCTACTATCTTCGACGATTATGGAAATATTGTATAAAATCATGCGTAAAAGTATCAAAAAACCAGCATATTTCATCTGTAAAAATAAGGTTGCACATGCCTCAATGTGGTAAAAATTGACAATATTTGAAATGGAATAGGATTGGATTATGTATAAATTCTTGCTTTGGGTTTTTGCTTTGGGGATGATGGGCTTATTGGTGTCTTGTGGAAATAAGCAAAATACCGATCAGCTTATACCTGTAGAAGATTTTTTTGTGAAGCCCGAGAAAAGTAACTTTAGGCTCTCGCCCGATGGCAAGCGAATCGCTTATTTGGGTGTGGACGACCATTGTCGCAATATTTTCGTGCTTGATCTGGAAGATAAAAGTAAGTCCAAGCAGCTTACTTATCAATCGGATATGAATGTGCAGTATTTCTTTTGGGCGTCGGACTCTGCGATCGTCTATTCCAATAGCCACGCGCCAACGGATAGCTTGCGGCTATTTGGCATATCCATAAACGATGAAAAAAGTAAACCGCTGCTACCAGTAAAGAAAGTAAAGTTGCGTTGGTTACAGCCACAAAAGCTGTATGGTCATTATCTGTTGGCCGCGATGAACGATCGCGATTCTACGGTTTTTGATTTGTATAAGATTTTTCTCGACGGCCGTAAACCCGAAAGGGTTACGCGCAATCCCGGCAATATCTTAAATTGGTTTCCATCGCCCGATGGCAAGGTGCGGCTGGCAATGACGAGCGATAGTGTTCAAGAAAGCATATTGTACAGAGCCGATGAGCAGCTTCCGTTTAAGCCGGTGGCTACTACCGACTATCAAACGCTTATCCAGCCGTTGGGCTTCGTGAAAAATGAGAAAAATATCATCTATGCGCTTTCTAACCACGGGCGTGACAAACTGGCCTTGGTCGAGTACAATATAGAACGAGGAGAGGAAGAGCGTTTGATCTATAGCAATGGCGAGGTTGATCTTGAGCACGGAGGATATTCGGACAATCTGCAGGAAATGGTGTTCAGTCAGTACACCGCGGATAAAACGGAAAAACTGTTTTTCAATCAGGAATTTCAACACAACTTTGAGAAACTTGCTGCCGAGTTTAAAGGACAGGATATCGACATCATCGATACGGATACCAGTTTGCAAAACTGGATCGTCAAAATATCAACCGATGTTAACGCTGGCGGTATCTACTATTTCAACGTTAAAAAACAGAAGGCAGATTTGCTGGTGGATATCAACCCTAAATTGCTTAAAGCGAAGCTTTCACCAAAGCAATCCATGCGCTATCAAAGTAGAGATGGCTTAACGATTCACGGATTTTTAACCTATCCCAATACCGGCGAGCGTAAGGATCTTCCAGTCGTGGTATTGGTGCATGATGGACCAAACAGGAGGGAGAGTGTGGACTATGATGCTGAAGTGCAATTTTTAGCCAATCGCGGTTATCTGGTCTTTCAGCTAAACTACCGCGGATCGGTGGGCTATGGACGTAAATTCTGGACGGCAGGATTTAAGGAGTGGGGCGGAAAGATTCAAAGTGACATCATTGATGGGGTCACTTCCTTGATCCATCAAGGTATCGTAGACAAAAGCCGCGTCGCCATTATGGGCACAGGCTTCGGTGGATATTCCGCGCTGCACGCTGCTACCTACAATTCTTCATTTTATCGCTGTGCCGTTTCCATGTCGGGATATACTAACCTGTTTACTTATTTTAAGGAAATACCGCCGTACCAGCAGCAGTATGTGCGTCTTTTTTACAATATCATTGGAAACCCTACCAAAGAATACGAGATGTTTAAAGCCATTTCCCCAGTGTTTCATGCAGACAAAGTGAAGATTCCCGTTCTTTTTGCGCAGGGTGGAAGTGATCGCTACAGCTCATTAACCGATGCCAACCAGTTTGTGCAGAAATTGAAAAACAATAAGGTGCCCATCAAGTATATATACCGGGAGGAGGAAGGACGACGATTCAAAAGCGATGAAAATATCATCAACTATTATCAGGAAGTGGAAACCTTTTTAAGGACGTACTTGTAGCGATCGATGGCCTATAACCAGCTTAAATACCGTAAAAACTTTGGATTGCTGATTGCTTTCGTGGTATTGGTTACCATACTTTTTGTCGTGGCCATGTTGGCGGCGCGTTCCATGATCGCGAATTTTATAGAGACAGAATTCAACAACCGTAAGGTAGAGGTCTTTGATCAGTCGGTGCAGCCCTTTCAAGAGTTTTTCAATGATAAGATTCCAGAAATTTCCTACTACCAAGGCTATTTAGATTCTGTTAAAGCGGCATCTTATGTGAGTGATGTTATCCGCAAGAACGCTTTTGTTGAAAGTGTGCTCTTTTACGATATCACGGTGACAAATTCAGACTCTATTGAGGCAGGAATAAAATACAACCATTTGCTGGTCTATCCAAAAAGTGTGATCTCCTTTAAGTTGGATGAAGACAACCGCTTGGTTGCCCAACGAAAGGAAAGTAATGAAACACGAGCCTACACGGAGGATTTTAATAGTATGGTGTTGAAGTTTGTGGGCTTTCTCGATCGTGTCAACGATTCAACGCGCATGTCGGATAGCGATATCTATAAAGTCTTTTACACGCTAAATGCAGGTAAGGTATCGTATATGAACATTCCTCGCATTTCCGATTTGCTGGCCTACAAGCAAATGATGTCGTCTCCGGATAACCCCGTTGTGTCCTATGATCAGGATATGTTTCTGTTTTTGATTAATCCTAGCAAGATTCAGATCAAAAACGTGGCGCCCAATCTCTACGAGAAGATTGAGATTTTGCCTATCGTATCGGGAAGCGTTACCGATCAACGGTTCTATTTCCAAACGGAACTATCGCTCCCGGGCGCACTTTCCGATTACAAATTGCAATACACCAGCTCGGAGAGCTTTTTGAATAAAGAGATCAATCGTCGATTTCTACCGGTAAGCGTCGGTATTTCCATTATCTATTTGATCCTTATTTTTATCGCCTACCTGATTTATCGTAACGTGACGATCAACAGCAGGCTCTTCCAGTTACAATACGATTTTATCAATAACTTGACACATGAGTTCAAGACACCGGTAAGCGTGATTAAAATTGCGGGTAATAATATACAGAGCTCGGAAAAGCTATCTACCGAGGAACAGCGCATGTATGGGAAGATTCTCGACCAGGAGGCTGATAAGTTGAACAGCCTGATGAATAAGCTGCTATCTTTTGCGCAAATCGAAAACAAGTCGATCAAGCCCAATAAGGAAGAGGTTGGAGTACGAGAATTTTGCGCACCAATTTTTGATGCTGTAAATTTGAAATATCCCGATTTAAACTTTTCCTACCAAATC
>JAAIGF010112268.1_pt1 | contig 26462 bp, 17 predicted proteins | sample 6487441 | NCBI WGS metagenome assembly JAAIGF01 (sample SAMN13974129, study PRJNA590717) | phyllosphere metagenome | biome: pepper field; feature: multiple bacterial spot infested pepper fields; material: pepper leaves; isolation source: leaves from pepper fields | host: Capsicum annuum ... | reverse complement strand
CCAACAGCCGCGTGAACCTGTCGAAGGCGGGGCACTGTGGGTTTGCGGGGTGTGAGCCGCATGGATGCGGCGACCAAGCCCCCATGGACGGGTTTACGGCGTCCCCGCAAACCCACAGTGCCCCGCCATCCCACGGAATGCCGCTCCGGCTTTTGACGTTGCCGTTGATTGAAGCGGGTGCAGGGCTGCAAGCCCTGCTGCCCTACTCCACCAGGGTGATGGGCGTGAGGGTGACCTTGGCATTGTTGGCCGCCCCCATGCGATCGGTGTACGCCTGCCCGCGCTGCAGCAGGTAGAAGCTGTCCAGGTAATCGATGTCGTTGGAGAACCAGGACGTCGGCATCGCCTTGAGGATCGCACCGGCGATGTCGGCGATCACCGCATACTCCGGCGCGAACGCACCCAGCGCGGTCTTCACGCCCGTGGTCAGGGCCACCAGCAGCTCCTGGTAGTTGGTGTCGCCGTCATCCTCGAACAACTGCACGTTGGCCGCGTTGAACCGGTAGTTGCCCCAGATCACCAGCGCCTGCTGCGGGGTGTAATCGGTGTTGTCATAGTCCAGGTACGGCATGTCGACCGTGACCATCTCCGGCTCGGCCGTGTCGACCTGCAGGCCGGAAACGACAGCGAAAACCTCCGCCGCGCCCAAGGCCCACGGCTCCTGGTCATCGGCCAGGCGGATGCGGTCCAGCCGGGTGATGTCCAACGACGCGCTGGCACCATCGGCGGCGATGCTGATGCGCTCGGGCGACTGCAGGCCGCGCGCGCGCAGCCCGGCGTTGACCAGGGCCATGCCCTCGGCCACCGAGCGGCGGGTGTCGACATCGACGATCAGCACGGGGAAATCCGGGGCCTGCTTCGCGTCCAGCACATGTGCACGGCCCTGGGCGTCGTAGGCGGTCAGCGTGGTCCAGTCGCGGTCATTGCCGCGCGGCAGGCTGGCCACCCACAGCTGGCGCGGCGCGACCGCATCCAGCGACGTGCCTTCGGGCACATAGGCACGCAGCTGCAGCAGCGAGGGCCCCTGCTCCGGCAGGCCCTTGCGCAGCCGCAGCTGCCCGTCCTGCCGGGCCAGGCTGCTGCTGGCCAGCGTGCGCGCCTGCGGATCGAAACGCGTCACCACCTGCTGCAGCGCCACGCCGCGTTCCGGCGCCGCGCGCAGGGCCGAGCGTGCGGCGTCGGCGAAGCCCGGTTGTGCGATCAGCGCGGCGACATCGCGCGCACTGGCATCGGTGATCGCCTGCACATCGGCGGCCCGCGCCTGCAGCGGGGCCTGCGCCAGCGCCGAAGCGCTGCCCAGCATCAGCGCCAGCAGCGCCGACGCACGAAACATCCATTGATTCGTCATGAACATACCTGTCTGGAAAGCTGGCAGCCGCCAGCGGAGGCTGCGCCGCGAGCCCCCTGCTTCCCCACGCGACGCATGCCGCCACGCTACGTGGCACGCGCCCGACATTCCGTTATCCGCCGCACAGTTCCGGCAGCGGCAGGCGCATGCGTCACGCCCTGCAGCGGCCGAGCGCGGGCTCGGCGCTGCAGCGCCCCATGATCAGGCGTTGGCCATCCACTTCAGGATCAAGCCGGTGACATACGCCAGGCCCGTACCGGTGGCGTAGCCCACCGTGCCCAGCAGCACGCCCACCGGTGCCAGCGAAGGATGGAACGCCGCCGCCACCACCGGTGCCGACGCCGCCGCACCGATGTTGCCCTGCGAGCCGATGGCGAAGAAGAACAGCGGCGCACGCAGCAGCTTGGCCACCACCCACAGCACCAGCACGTGCGTCGCCATCCAGATCGCACCCAGCAGGAACAGCCACGGCCGGTCCAGAAGCGACAGCAGATTCATCTGCATGCCGATGCAGGCGATCAGGAAATACAGGAACACCGTGCCCAGGCGCGAGGCACCGGCGGCTTCCAGCCGGCGCGCGCGGGTGAAGCTCAGGCCCAGGCCCATCGCGGTGGACAGCAGGATGACCCAGACGAACTGGCTGTCCAGGCTGAACTGGCTGGCCCAGCTGACGTTGGCCTTGAACCAGCCCGCCAGCGGCGCCGCGATCGCATGGGCCAGGCCGACGCCACCCAGCGCCACGCCGACGATGATCATCAGGTCGGTCATGCTGGGAATACGGGCGTTCTGTGCGTCGTAGGCGCTGATGCGCGCCTTCATTTCATCGATGGCCCGGGTATCGGCGCCGTTGCGGGTATCGATCTGCTGCGCACGGTTGGCCAGGAACAGCAGGATGGCCATCCACAGGCTGGCGCAGGCCACGTCGACCACCGCGAACTGGCCGAAGGTGGTGGCGTCGGTACCGAACACCTCGCGCATGGCCACCATGTTGGCGCCGCCACCGATCCAGCTGCCGGCCAGCGCGGCCATGCCCGCCCAGGTATCACCGGCCACCGTTTCCGGATGGATCAGCTTCATCACCTGGAAGGAGACGATGGCACCGAGCATGATGCCGGCGGTACCGGCGCAGAACACCACGAGCAGTTTCGGGCCGAGCTTGGCGATGCCCTTCAGGTCGATCGACAGGGTCAGCAGGACCAGCGCGGCCGGCAGCAGCACGTCGCGGGCCACCGGGTTGTACAGCGCGGTGTTGTGGCCATCGATGACGCCGGCGGTGTTGTAGATGGCGGGGATGAAGTAGCACAGCAGCAGCGCCGGCACCCAGGCGAAGATCTTCTTCAGCAGCGGGGTCGGGCCACTGGCGGCCCAGAAGATCAGGGCAAGGGTGGCGGCAATCAGGCCGAGGCCCACGATGTCGTTGCTGATCAGGGCAGTAGCGGGTTCGGTCGGCATGGGATCCTCTGTCGATCGAAAGAGCGGAAAAAAAACGCCGCAGGATGCGGCGCTGCCCGAGGTTAACATCGCCTTCACGCCGGGTCATGCTGCGCTGCTTGCTGCGGCTCCACGACCTGCGCAGAATTGCCCCATCCCCGACGTTCCATCGCCACCGGCACACCGCCATCGGAGCAGGTCATGCAACTGGGTGCTTTCTCGGTCAGCCTGTCAGTGAAGGATCTGGCGGCCTCGCGCGGGTTCTACGAAGCACTGGGCTTCGTGGTGACCGGCGGTGATGCCGCACGCAACTGGCTGGTGCTGCGCAATGGCGGCATCGTCATCGGCCTGTTCCAGGGCATGTTCGAAGGCAATCTGCTGACCTTCAACCCGGGCTGGGACCAGTTCCGGCAGGAGCTGGGCGAGTTCCAGGATGTGCGCGAGCTGCAGGAGGCGCTGGATGCGCAGGGCATCGAGCTGACCACGCGCACCGATCCGGACGGACAGGGCACGGGGTATCTGCAGCTTGCCGATCCCGACGGCAACGTGATCCTGATCGACCAGCACGTGGAGCGCCCGAAGGGGCGGTGATTGCTCGGGCTGGCGTCGACCGGAGCGCGCCGGTGATTGCTTTGGTAGGCGTCGACCTTGGTCGACGGAAAGCGTGCCAACCAAGGTTGGCACCTACCATGGCGACGGCGTGCCAACCAAGGTTGGCACCTACCAGGGCGATGACGTGCCAACCAAGGCTGGCATCTACCAGGGCGGTAGGTCAGCCGGGACGCGATGCGCCGAAGTCGAGGGTGACCAGGGTGCCGCGCGGCTCGACGGGCTGCAGGTGCAGGGTCCAGCGCAGGTGCTCGCACAGGCGGGCGATCAGGTCCAGGCCGATGCCGCCGCGGTCGGCGCGTTCGCCACGGGCCATGCGCGCGTGGATGGCGGCGATCTCTTCCGGTGCCATGCCATGGCCCGGGTCCTGCAGGGTCAGTACCGCCTGCGCGCTCAGCCGCAGTTCGATGTGGCCCCGCCCGCTGTTCTCGATGGCATTGCGCAGCAGGTTGCCGATCGCGGCCTGCACCACGGCCAGCGGCGCGACGATGTCCACCGGTGCGGCCTGGATGCCGATGCTCAGGTCCTTGTCACCGAGCAGGTGGCGATGGTCGTCGACGATCTCCGGCAGCAACTGGTCCAGCGCGATGCGCTCGGCGCGCGCGGCCAGCCGGGCAGGATCGCGGGCCAGCACCAGCAGCAGCTCGATCAGCTGCTCCACACCCTGCGCGGTACGCAGCACGCGCTGCATCTGCTGGCGCGCGCGTTCGGGCAGCCCCGGTTGCTCCAGCGCCAGCTCGGCCGCACCGGTGATCACCGCGATCGGCGTGCGCAGTTCGTGGCTGGCGGTACTGATGAACACCCGCTCGCGCTCGACAAACTGCTCGTTGCGGTCCAGGTAATCGTTGAGCGCGTCGGCAATCGTGTGCAGTTCCGAACTGCCGCGCGGATCGACGTCGACGCGCTGGCCCTGCTCGCCCGGCCGCAGCGCACCGATGTGCTGGGCCAGCAGGCTCAGCGGGCGTACCACGCGTTCCATGCCGAACGAGGCCATCAGCACGGTGACGAACACCATGATGATGCCGGCCAGCATCACCCAGCGCGTGGCGAACTGTTCGAGGTCGTGGAAGTCGGAGATGTCCAGGGCCAGCGCGACCCGCCCCATCGTGCCGGTGTCGCGCACCATCACCGCCGTCTCGCGCTCACCCACCATCACCCCGTCATGCAGGCCCGGGTGCAGGTCGCGCAGGGTTTCCGGCATGTTCGCTTCGTCGAAGCGGTACAGGCTGAGGGTGTCCGAATCCTGCCAGTGGTACTGCGGTTCGTGCTCGGTGTGCTCGACGATGCTGTCCAGCTCGGAATTGAGCAGCGCGCGCCAGGCGGCATGCTCGGCATGCTCGTGCACGTAGTTGCCCACGCTGAACACCGCCAGCGAAATCAGCGCCAGGTAGCCCAGCAGCCAGCCGATCACACGCCGGTACAGCGGGCCCGGCTTAGGCGCTTTCTTCATCGCTTCCACTGCCTGCACTGCCACTGGCCGCCAACCGGTAGCCGACGCGCGGCAGGGTATGGATCAGCTTGTCGTTGAAGGGGCCATCCACGCTGCGGCGCAGTTCGTAGACGTGTGAACGCAGCAGGTCGCCATCGGGCGGCTCGTCGCCCCACAGGGCGAACTCCAGCTGCTGGCGGGTGACCGCGCCCGGGCTGGCCCGCATGAGCACTTCCAGCAGCTTGCGGCAGGCCGGGTAGAGATGCAGCGCCTGGCCGCCACGCTGGGCTTCCAGGGTCGCCAGGTCCAGCACCAGGTCGGCCACCTGCAGGCGCTTGCGCGGGTTGCGCCCCTGCGCGCGCGTCAGCAGGGCTTCCAGCCGCACCTCCAGCTCGGGCAGGGCGAAGGGCTTGGTCAGGTAGTCATCCGCACCGGCGCGGAAGCCGGCAATCTTGTCCGGCAGCTCGTCGCGGGCGGTCAGCATGATCACCGGCACTTCCGAACCCTGGTCCGTACGCAGGCGGCGCAGCACTTCCGGCCCTTCCATCCGCGGCAGCATCCAGTCCAGGATCACCGCGTCGTAAGGGTGGCTGGCGGCCAGGTGCAGGCCGGTGATGCCATCGGGGGCCACGTCGAGGACGTGCCCGCGCGACTCGAAATAGTCGAACAGGTTGGCCACCAACTGGCGGTTGTCCTCGATCACCAACAGGCGCATGCACGGAATGTCCACGGAAGTTCGTACCATGGTAGCGCTGACCATGTCGGAATGCGGTCGCCCTGCGCCCGCCTCCGACGCCTTTCCCACGCCCTGTTTCCGACAATGGCCGTTTTGCTCCCGGAGCCCGCTGTGCCCGTAGCCCTGCCCCGCCGCTGGTTCCTGCCCCTGCTTTGGGTGCTGATGATCTTCTCGCTGGGCGCCGGCATCGGCATGCGCCAGCCGCAGCCGCCGGACGAGCCGCGCTTCGTGCTGGCCGCGCGGGCCATGGTCGACAGCGGGGAATGGCTGCTGCCGCACCGAGGCAGCGAGCTCTACGCGGAAAAGCCGCCAGTGTTCATGTGGCTGCAGGCCGTCGCCCACCAGGTGGTCGGCAGCTGGCAGTGGTCGTTCCTGCTGCCTTCGCTGCTGGCGGCCCTGCTCAGCCTGTGGCTGGTCTCGGACCTGGCGCGACGGCTGTGGTCGCCACGGCATTCCCTGTACGCGATGGCGGCACTGTTCTGCACGCTGCAGTTCGGGCTGATGGCCAAGCGCGCACAGATCGACATGGTGCTGGTGGCGATGACCACCGTGGCCCTGTGGGGCCTGCTGCGCCATCTCAGTGAACCCCGCAACCTGCCGGCGCTGTGGCTGGCCGGCTTCGCCGCCGGCCTGGGCACGGTGACCAAGGGCGTGGGCTTCCTGCCGCTGCTGATGGTGCTGCCGTGGTTCGGCTGGTGGCTGTACCAGCGCCGCCGCGGGCAGGCCGTGTCCGGCCCGCACCCGGCCACCCTGCTGTGGCTGCTGCCGGCCTTCCTGCTGGGCACGGCGGTGTGGCTGGCGCCGCTGGGCTGGGCCCTGCTGCACGAACCCAGCGCATCGCTGCAGTCGTATGCGCACGAGCTGCTGTTCAAGCAGACCGGCACCCGTTACGCCAACGCCTGGCACCACCGCCAGCCGGTCTGGTACTACCTGCAGGTGATCCTGACGCTGTGGCTGCCCGGCAGCCTGCTGCTGCCGCTGCTGGCCAAGCCCTGGTGGCGCCGCCTGCGCCGTGGCGACCGCCGGCAGTGGCTGCTGCTGGGCTGGGCGCTGCTGGTGCTGCTGTTCTTCAGCGCCAGCCCGGGCAAGCGCGAGGTCTACGTGCTGCCGATGCTGCCGGCGATGGCTCTGGCCGTGGCGGCGCTACTGCCGGGCCTGCTGCGCCGCCTGTGCGTGCGCCGCTACCTGTTCGGCTACAGCCTGCTGCTGATGCTGGCCACCGGCACGCTGGGCGTGATGATGATGACCGACAGCCACTGGGTGCAGGCCCAGCTGGCGCGACGGGCGATGCCCGATTCGCTGCTGCCGGTGCTTGGCAATGGCCTGCTGGTCTTCGCCATTGCCGTGGCCACGCTGGCGGTCTGGCTGCGGGTGCGTCGTGCGGCCCTGCTGGTGCTGCTGACCCACGGCATGCTGTGGATGCTGTACGGGCTGGTGCTGATGCCCACGCTGGATCCCTACGCTTCGGCGTCTGCGCTGATGCAGCGGGTCGGCAAGCGGATCGGTCCGGATGCCGAGCTGGCCCTGGTCGCCTGGCGCGAACAGAACCTGCTGCAGGCCGACCGGCCGGTGCGTGAGTTCGGCTTCAAGCGCCCCTGGGCCGAGCAGTGGCACGATGCCGGCCCGTGGCTGGCCGAGGCCCCGGAAAAACGCTGGGTGCTGGTGCTGGACAAGGCCATGAGCCCCTGCGTGGATCCGGCCCAGGTGATCGACATCGGCATCGCCAACCGGAACCGTTGGCAGCTGCTGCCGGGCAGTGCCTGGGACGCCACCTGCCATGCCGAACGTGCCGGTGCATCGGAAGAAGAAGACTGAACGGTGGCTCGCGCCGGGGCCGCGTTAACCCGGCGCGAACAGATGTACGACCCTTCTCCGACATGAAGGTGACGAGCATGGCCGCGGATTCCTGCCATGGCCCCTTCCCGCATGCCCGCTCGTCCCCCTGTCCCGGCCTTTGCCTTCACGCCTTCGTGGCTGGCATCGCGTTTCGCACTGACGCACCTGCTGCTGCCGTTGGCCGTCGGCGTTCCGCTGTTCGTCCTGTTGATGGGCTTTGGCGGTGACCAGTGGGTGGCCGACCACCTGTTCCGCCTGGAGGGCGGCCACTGGGCACTGCAGGATGCCTGGCTGACCCGCGCGGTCGTGCACAAGGGCGGCAAGTGGCTGAGCACGGCGGCGGCCCTGGTGGCGATCCTGCTGTGCTTCCACCACTGGCGCCGCGGCCGCGACCGCACCCTGCGCTGGGCGTTGCTGTACGTGGTGGTGGCGATGGCGCTGGGTACCGGCCTGATCTCGCTGCTCAAGGCGCTGGTGCCGATGGACTGCCCCTGGGACCTGCTGCGCTATGGCGGCCAGCAGCCCTTCATCGGCCTGCTGGCCAGCCGCCCCGAGGGCATGCCTGCGCGTGCCTGTTTCCCGGCCGGCCATGCCAGCGCCGGCTACGCCTGGCTGTGCCTGTACTTCTTCGCCCTGATCTGGCGCCCGGCGTGGCGCTGGGCCGGGCTGTGGATCGGCCTCGGCAGCGGCCTGGTGTTCGGCATCAGCCAGCAGCTGCGTGGCGCCCATTTTCTTTCGCATGACGTTGCCACGGCCTTGCTGTGTTGGCTGCTGTCGCTGGGCCTGTTCCTGATCACGGAGCGGCTGCTGGCCCGGCGCACGCTGGAACGTCCGACCCGCCAGGAGGCACGTGCATGAATGCATCGGTCCAACGTTCGCTGCGCCTGCCGGCACTGGCCAGCCTTCATCGCTGGCGCCCGCAGCTGTCCACCGAAGCGCTGATCGCGCTGACGAGCCTGTTCTTCGCGGTGGCCGGCAACGGCCTGTTCTGGCACAGCGCCATGGCCAGCCACCCCGGCAGCCTGCGCTACGCGCTGTCGCTGTTCCTGCTGCTGCTCGGCGCGCACGGCGTGCTGCTGGGCATCCTGGTCTGGCGCTGGAATGCCAAGGTGGTGACCAGCGTGCTGCTGCTGGTGACCGCCTTCGCCGCGCACTACATGAGCCAGTTCCACATCTACCTGGATGCGGACATGCTGCGCAACGTGCTGGCGACCGATCCGAAGGAAAGCCGCGAGCTGATGACGGCCTCGCTGGTCTGGCCGGTGCTGCTGCTGGCGATGCTGCCGATGGTGCTGCTGTGGCGGGTGGAACTGCGCCGCCGCAGCTGGAGCCGCACCCTGCTGTGGCGCGTGGGCTTCCTGCTGGTGGCGGCGGTCACTGCACTGGGCGGCGCGCTGGTCTCCTTCCAGGATGTCTCGGCGCTGATGCGCAACCAGCGCGAAGTGCGCTACCTGGCCACCCCGGCCAACGTGCTGCTGGGCCTGCCGCGTGCGCTGCGCGGCGACAACCCGGTGCAGCGCGCGCCGAAACTGCCGATCGGCACCGATGCCAAGGCCACCCCGCGCGCGCCGACCAGCAAGCCGCGGCTGCTGGTGATCGTGATGGGCGAAACCCTGCGCGCGCAGAACTGGGGCCTCAACGGCGGGCGCAACACCACCCCGGAACTGGCGCAGGCGCCGGTGATCAATTTCCCGGACATGCATTCGTGCGGCACCAGCACCGAAGTCTCGCTGCCCTGCATGTACTCGCCATGGGGCCGCCACGACTACGACGAGAAGAAGATCCGCGCGCACCAGTCGCTGCTGCACGTACTGAACCGCGCCGGCGTCACGCCGCTGTGGCGTGACAACCAGTCCGGCTGCAAGGGCGTCTGCGAAGGTCTTGATTTCCAGTCGCTGTCCGACGCGACCACGCCCGGCCTGTGTGCCGATGGCCGCTGCATGGATGAGATCCTGCTGCAAGACCTGGCCACGCAGGTGCGTGCCAAGCCGGGCGATCGCGTGGTGGTGCTGCACCAGCTGGGCAACCATGGCCCGGCCTACTTCGAGCGCTATCCGGCTGCTTTCGCGCGCTTCAAGCCGACCTGCGATACGCGTGACATCGGCCGCTGCTCGCGGGAGGAGATCGTCAACAGCTACGACAACGCGGTGCTCTACACCGACCACTTCCTGAGCAAGACGATCGGCACGCTGCAGGGCCTGCAGGACTACGACACGGCGATGATCTACCTGTCCGACCACGGCGAGTCGCTGGGTGAGAAGGGCCTGTTCCTGCACGGCGTGCCGTACGCGATCGCTCCGGCCGAGCAGACCAGCGTGCCGATGACGATGTGGTTCTCGCCGGGCTTCGCCCGCAGCCGCGGGCTGGACCTGCAGTGCCTGCGCAAGCGTTCGGCGGCGTACACCGACCACGACAACCTGTTCCCGTCGGTGCTGGGGCTGATGCAGGTGAAGACGGCACTTTACGAACGCGACCGCGACCTCTTCGCCGGCTGCGAGAGCTGAGGGGGTGTGTTCTGGCAGGGCTTGCAGCCCTGCACCTGCGGCAGTGCCGGCCGCTGGCCGGCAACCTCAACGTCAACGTCAAAGGCTGCTTTCCTGAGGGTAGGCGGGGTGGGTCCGGTTGAGGGGGACGCCGTGAACCCATCCATGAAGTGACCCCCTCAACCGGACCCACCCCGCCTTCGACAGACCTCCGCGATCTGTCGGAATCTGCTGATGATGGTGGGTGCCGACCGTTGGTCGGCACAGCGTCGGCTATCGATGTCTGACAGATGTGTCGACCAACGGTCGACACCTACCAACAGCCGCGTGTCCCAGTAGATCCACGCCATGCGTGGATGATTTATTCGACATCTGACAGATGTGCCGACCAACGGTCGGCCCCCACCAATAGCTGAGTGCCCCAGTAGAGCCACGCCATGCGTGGATGAATTCATTCGATATCCCACAGATGTGCCGACCAACGGTCGGCCCCCACCAACAGCCGCGTGTCCCAGTAGATCCACGCCATGCGTGGATGATTCATTCGATATCTGACAGATGTGCCGACCAACGGTCGGCACCCACCATCAGCAGCAGGTTCTAACAGCCGCGTGAAACTGTCGAAGGCGGGGCACTGTGGGTTTGCGGGGTGTGAGCCGCATGGATGCGGCGACCAAGCCCCCATGGGTGAGGGCGCTTTGCTTGCGAAGCACTGCTTCGCGAGCGCCCGAACGCACAGCCGCCAGCGGCTGGGCCGGACCCCGGAGGGGGGTTTACGGCGTCCCCGCAAACCCACAGTGCCCCGCCACCCCACGGAATGCAGGCTTTTGATCTTGCTTCGGCTTCGGCCTCTGCAGGTGCAGGGCGCAGCCCTGCCGAACCTTTGCCACTTGCGGTGGCAACGACGGCCCACTAGCCTTCGGCCGTCGTTCACCACCCAAGGACCGCCCGTGACTCACCGCCATCTCCTGCTGGCCTCGGCTATCGCCGCCGCCACGCTGGCCCTGGTCGCCTGCAAGAAGGAACCTTCGCCCGGCACCGAGGCCGCCACCGCCAGCGCGCCCGCCGGCGAGACCGCCGACCAGTTCGTCGCCCGCATCAACGCCGAATTCAAGGCCGCCTACCCGGAGATGACCTCGGCACAGTGGCTGTCCTCCACCTACATCAACAGCGATTCCGAACGCATCGCCGCCAAGGCCAACGAGCGCTCGCTGACCCAGCTCAACAGCTGGATCGAGCAGGCCGGCAAGTTCGAAGGCCAGCCGATGAGCGAGGACAGCAAGCGCGCCATCCACCTGCTCAAGCTGATGTCCTCGATGCCGGCACCGCGTGATCCGGCCAAGCTGGCCCAGCTGACCCAGATTGCCACCCGCATGGAAGGCAGCTACGGCGCGGGCAAGTACTGCACCGATGCCAACGATCCCAACTCCTGCCGCCAGCTCGGCGAGCTGGAACAGGTGCTGGCGCGCAGCCGCGACTACGACAAGCAGCTCGATGCCTGGCAGGGCTGGCACAGCACCACCAAGAGCATGCGCGGCGATTACCAGCAGTTCGTCAGCCTGGTCAACGAAGGCGCCAAGGGCATGGGCTTCACCGATGCCGGGCAGATGTGGCGCAGCGGCTACGACATGCCGCCGGAGCAGATCGGGCCGGAAACCGACCGCCTGTGGGAACAGGTCAAGCCGATGTACGAGCAGCTGCACTGCTACGCGCGCGGCAAGCTGGACAAAACCTACGGCAAGGACAAGGCCGAAGTGGGCAACGGCCTGATCGCCGCGCACCTGATGGGCAACATGTGGCAGCAGGACTGGTCCAACCTGTGGGACCAGCTGGAACCGTACCCGGGTGCCGGCAGCCTGGACATCACCGCGGCGCTGGAAAAGCAGTACCAGGCCAACCTGAGTGCGGCGCTGGCCAAGGCCGGCAAGGATGCCAACGTCGCCGCGCAGTACAAGGCGCAGCGCGAGGCCGAACTGCGCACCGCCAAGCAGATGACCGAACGCGCCCAGGACTTCTACGTGTCGCTGGGCATGCCCTCGCTGCCGCAGTCGTACTGGGAACGCACCCAGTTCATCAAGCCCGATGACCGCGACGTGGTCTGCCACGCCAGCGCCTGGGACATGAACATGGAAGGCGACGTGCGCACCAAGATGTGCATCAAGCCGAACGAAGAGAACTTCACCACCATCTACCACGAGCTGGGCCACCTGTATTACGACCTGGCCTACAACCCGCTGCCGCCGCTGTTCCAGGGCGGTGCCAACGATGGCTTCCACGAAGCGATCGGCGACACCATCGTGCTGGCGATGACGCCCAAGTACCTGAGCTCGATCGGCCTGGTGGACGCGCCGACCGAGAGCCGCGAGGCAGTCATCAACAACCAGATGCGCATGGCCCTGTCGGGCGTATCGTTCCTGCCGTTCGGCCTGATGATCGACCGCTGGCGCTGGGGCGTGTTCGATGGTTCGATCACCCCGGACAACTACAACAAGGCGTGGTGGGACCTGAAGGCGAAGTATCAGGGCGTGGCCCCGGCCAGCACCCGCGGCGAGGAGTTCTTCGATCCGGGCGCGAAGTACCACGTGCCGGGCAACACCCCGTACACCCGCTACTTCCTGGCGCGCATCCTGCAGTTCCAGTTCTACAAGGGCCTGTGCGATGCGGCCGGCTTCAAGGGTCCGCTGCACGAGTGCACCTTCTACGGCAACAAGGAAGCCGGGCAGAAGTACTGGGCGATGCTGAGCAAGGGCGCCAGCCAGCCGTGGCAGGCCACGCTGAAGGAGCTGACCGGCAGTGACAAGCTCGATGCCGGCCCGATGATCGAGTACTTCAGCCCGGTCAACGACTGGCTGAAGCAGCAGAACCAGGGCCAGATGTGCGGCTGGCAGGCCAGCGCGGCACCGGCGGCGAAATGAAAGAAGGGGCGGGTCCGCAAGGATCCGCCCCTGATGTTTCCGGTAGCGCCGGGCCGCGCCCCGTGACCGGTGGGCGCCATTGCGGCGAACGCATCGCAATGCGCGCGGAGCCTTTCGCCGGGCAGTGAGAGTGATTCATGCCCGGCGGCTTTTCATCGCACCGCTGCGCTCGCCGGGCATGGCCCGGCGCTACCCGATGGGCGTCAGCTGTTCTTCTTTGCCGCCATCGCCGCGGCCAGCTCGGCCTTGTATTCCTCGAAGGTCTGGCCCTTCTCCTTGGCCTCGGCCTGCGCGGCATCGCGCAGCGCATCGGAATACACCAGGCGCACCGGCGTGCCCTTGCGCTCGTGCAGTTCACCGGCCTGCATGATCAGCGCCAGCACCTGTGCAGCACTCTCGCTGTGGCCGGCGATGCGGCCATCCATGCCCAGCACCCATTCGCCATCGCGGCGCACGACGCCGGCCAGCAGCGTGCGCTGCGCATCACGCAGTTCGGCATGCGGCTCCACCGGCGAGGCCTGCGCGGCGGCCTTGTTGGCAGCCTTTTCTTCCTGGCGGCGGCGCTGGTCGCGGCGGGTCTTGGAGGTCGTGGACATGGGGGGCGATACCGCTACGAGGGGGCGCAAGGATAACGCACCCCGGCCACGACGCCGTTTCACGGGTGCCAACCATGCAGGTTCAGTCCAGCACCCTGCCCTGCCGCCAGTAGCCCATGAAGGTCAGCGCACGCCGGTCCAGCCCGCAATCGCGGACCAGGTGGCGGCGGATCGCCATCACCGCACCCGCCTCGCCGGCCACCCAGGCGTAGAACGGCCCGGCCACGCCCGCATCGGACTGCTCCCACAGGATCTGCGCGTCCACGTCGATCTCGTCCAGCGCATCGCCCGCCACCACTGGCGAGGCGGCCAACCGTGCCTGCACGGCCTCCACCAGCGCCTGGCCGTAGGCGGCCTGGCCGCGCGGCAGCCACACCAGTTCGGCGCTGGGCGGTGCCTTCAAAGCGATGGCTCCGCCCTCGCCCGCCACTTCCAGCAGCGCAAGCACGCGCGGCGGATCGACCTGGGCGGCCAGTTCCTCGAGGATGCCGGCCACCGCCGGCAGCGCGGTCTCGTCGGCCACCAGCAGCACCTGGCCGACCCCGGCCGGCGGCTTCCATTCCCAGCCCTCACTGCTCTCGGCGCAGTCGGCATCCGGCGCCAGCAGCACCACGCGGTCACCCGGCTGGGCGTGCACGGCCCAGCGCGAGGCCGGGCTGGTCTCGCCGTGCAGGACGAAATCCACGTCGACCTCGCCCTGCGCGGCGCGCAGCTGGCGGAGGGTGTAGGTGCGCATCGGCGGGCGCTGGTCGTCCGCCAGGGCGCGGTAGCGGGCGTACCAGTCCTCGCCGCTGGGCACCTCCGGCGCGTCCTGGCCGGGCAAGGGGAAGAACACCTTGATCCGCTGGTCCGGGCCCTCGGTCTTCATCCGCGCCACGTCGGCGCCGGTGAACACCAGGCGGTGCAGGGAGGGGGAAAGGACGCGGCGCTCCTTCAGCGCCACCTCGAACAGGCGGTAGGTCTGCTGCGCAGCCATGGGGGTACCTCGCGACGGCTTCGGATCGGCTGGCCGTCATGCACCCGTGCAGCGGCTGGCTGGAATCCCCAGCCTAGTCCGCGTGGTCACTGCCGCATGAGCTTGGGCGCTGTTGCAGCGCCCTGCCCCTGCGCGCTGCTCAATGGCCCGTGGCCACTGCCTGCACTGCGCGCTCGCGGCGGTGTTCCCAGTACCAGAACACGAAGCCGCCGGCGAAGAAGGCCGCCTGGCCTAGGGCCAGGTGCAGCGGGCTGCCGCTCAGCAGCGGCGACACCAGGCCGGCCACCACGGTGCTGATCATCAGCTGGATGAACGCCTGCAGCGACGACGCCAGGCCGCGCTGGTGCGGGTACATGTCGAGCACGGCCAGCGCCAGGATCGGGAAGATCAGCGCCATGCCCATGCCGCCCAGGAAGATCGGCAGCACCGCCCACGGCAGGGCGAACTGCAGGGCCAGGGTGACGTAGCCCACGTTGAGGAGCACCGACAGCGCGCAGAGGGTGAAACCGATGCCGATCTGGCGGGTGGGCGTGGTGCGCCCGGCCATGCGCCCGGACAGGAACGAACCGGCGGTCATGCCACCGATGGTGGGAATGAACAACCAGGCAAAGCCGCCTTCGCCCAGATGCAGGTGCTGCATCACGAACACCGGCGCCGAGGCGATGTACAGGAAGATGCCGCCGAAGTTGATGCTGCCGGCCAGGGCCAGGCGCAGGAAGCGCGGGTTGAAGCCGATGCGCACGTAGTCACGCAGCAGGCCACGCGGCGACAGCGGCACGCGAGCGGCCACCGGGTGGGTTTCGGGCATGAAACGCGCGGTGCACAACAGCAGCACCAGCGAGAACACCACCAGGAACCAGAAGATCAGCGGCCAGCCGGCGCCACTGAGCAGGATCCAGCCACCGATGATCGGCGCGATGGCCGGGGCGATGCCGAACAGCATCGACACCTGGCTCATCAGCCGCTGCGCATCGTGGCCGTGGTACAGATCGCGGATGACCGCGCGGCCGACGATCATGCCGACGCCGGCCGACAGGCCCTGCAGCGCGCGGAACACCAGCAGCGTGGTCAGGTCGGTGGACAGCGCGCAGCCGACCGAGGCGCCGATGAACACCACCAGGCCGCCGAGGATCACCCGCTTGCGGCCCCAGGCATCGGACAGCGGCCCGTGTGCCAGGCTCATCAGCGCATAGAACAGCAGGTAGACGCTGATGGTCTGCTGCACGGCCACTTCATCCACCGCCAGGCGCTGGGCCAGCTGCGGGAAGGCCGGGAAGATGGTGTCGATCGAGAACGGGCCGAACATGGCCAGGCCTGCGAGCAGCAGGGCCATGCGTCGGGTGGAAGGGGCAACAGCGGGGGTCATCGGCAAAGCGTCCGGCTGGGCCATGCGCGGCACGCACGGCGGGCGCCGATCCCCTGAAGCAGGGACGACGCCAGATGAATACGAGGATTCGATCATCATAGGCCCGGATTGCAGCCGATGCCATGCATGGCTGCACAAAACGCACGCCCGGGCCATCGGCCATTCAGGCCCGCAGGCGTCCTGCCCCCGCTCCGGGCCCGTGTTCAGCCGCGGCAACCGGCTATAATCGCCGGGCAACATGGTGGGAGAAGCGGAACACCGCTGCCGAAGGCGCAACGCCCGTAATCGCTCAGGCCCGATACCACCCGTAACAGAACTCTGGAGAGACCGGTTCGATCCGGCGCCGAAGGGGCACGAAGCTGCGGCCAGCCGCGCTTTTAAACTCTCAGGCAAAAGGACAGAGGGGCGCCCCGCAGACCGCCAACCGGCGGCTTGTGCACGTGCGTGCGCCCTTTCCTGACGGATCCTTCGCCATGTCCCAGAACACCCCTTCCCTGCGTGAGCTCGAGCATCATTCCGCGTTCGTCGAGCGCCACATCGGCCCCAACGATGCCGAGATCGCGCAGATGCTCGACGTCGTCGGCCACGCCACGCTGGATGCGATGACCGATGCCATCGTGCCGGCCAGGATCAAGTCGCCCGCTCCGCTGGCGCTGCCGGAATCGATGACCGAAGTGCAGGCGCTGGCGAAGATCCGCGCGATCGCCGACAAAAACACCGTGCTGCGCAGCTTCATCGGCCAGGGCTACTACGGTACCCACACGCCGAACGTGATCCTGCGCAACATCCTGGAAAACCCGGCCTGGTACACCGCCTACACCCCGTACCAGGCGGAAATCTCGCAGGGCCGCATGGAAGCGCTGATCAACTTCCAGACCCTGTGCGCCGACCTGACCGGCATGGAAATCGCCAACGCCTCGCTGCTGGACGAAGCCACCGCCGCCGCCGAAGCGATGACCCTGGCCAAGCGTTCGGCCAAGTCGAAGTCGGACACCTTCTTCGTGCACGACGCCGTGCACCCGCAGACGCTGGAACTGCTGCGCACCCGCGCCGAGCCGATGGGCATCGTGCTGCGCGTGGGCACCCCGGCCGAAGCACTGGAAGCGGAGGCCTTCGGCCTGCTGCTGCAGTACCCGGACACCTTCGGCCAGGTCGGCGACTACAAGGCGCTGGTCGATGCCGTGCATGCACGCGGCGGCCTGGTGGCCGTGGCCACCGACCTGCTGGCGCTGACCCTGCTGGCCGCTCCCGGCGAATGGGGCGCGGACATCGTGGTCGGCAACAGCCAGCGTTTCGGCGTGCCGTTCGGTTTCGGCGGCCCGCACGCTGCGTTCATGGCCTGCCGTGATGCCTACAAGCGCTCGATGCCGGGCCGCCTGATCGGCGTCTCCATCGATGCCGAGGGCAAGCCGGCCTACCGCCTGACCCTGCAGACCCGCGAGCAGCACATCCGCCGCGAGAAGGCGACCTCCAACATCTGCACCGCGCAGGTGCTGCTGGCGGTGATGGCCTCGATGTACGCCGTCTACCACGGTCCTGAAGGCCTGGCCCGCATCGCCCGCCGCACCCACCGCCTGGCTTCGATCCTGGCCGCGTCGCTGCGCAGCGCCGGCGTGCAGGTCGGTGGCGACTTCTTCGACACCCTGCACATCACCGGCGTACACGCCGATGAGATCCACGCCAAGGCGCGCGCCGCCGGTTACAACCTGCGCGCGATCGACAGCGACTCGGTCGGCATCAGCCTGGACGAGACCGCGACCCGCGCCGACATCGTCGCCCTGGCCGCCGTGTTCGGTGCGCAGGCCGATGTGGATGCGCTGGATGCCAGCACCACCGACGCACTGCCGGCTGCCCTGCTGCGCCAGTCCGCGTTCCTGACCCACCCGGTGTTCAACACCCACCACAGCGAGCACGAGCTGCTGCGCTACCTGCGTTCGCTGGCCGACAAGGACCTGGCGATGGACCGCACGATGATCCCGCTGGGCTCGTGCACCATGAAGCTCAACGCCACCGCCGAGATGATCCCGGTGACCTGGCCGGAGTTCTCGCAGATCCATCCGCTGGTGCCGGCCGACCAGGCGCTGGGCTACAAGGAACTGATCGAGACGCTGGAAGCGATGCTGGTCGAATGCACCGGCTACGACGCGGTCAGCCTGCAGCCGAACTCCGGTGCGCAGGGCGAGTACGCCGGCCTGCTGGCGATCCGCGCCTACCACCGCTCGCGCGGTGAGGACCACCGTGACATCTGCCTGATTCCGGATTCGGCGCACGGCACCAACCCGGCCTCGGCGCAGATGTGCGGCATGAAGGTCGTGGTGACCAAGACCGATGCCAACGGCAACGTCGATGTCGAAGACATCCGCGTCAACGCCGAGAAGTACAGCGACCGCCTGGCCGCGATCATGATCACCTATCCGTCCACGCACGGCGTGTTCGAGGAGGAAGTGGTCGAGATCTGCGAGATCATCCACCAGCACGGCGGCCAGGTGTACACCGACGGCGCCAACATGAACGCCCTGGTCGGCGTGGCCAAGCCGGGCAAGTGGGGTTCGGACGTGTCCCACCTGAACCTGCACAAGACCTTCTGCATCCCGCACGGCGGCGGCGGCCCGGGCGTCGGCCCGTGCGCGGTGAAGGAACACCTGGCACCGTTCCTGCCGGGCAAGCTGGGTGACAACGGCCCGGTCGGCATGGTCAGCGCGGCCAGCTTCGGCAGCGCCTCGATCCTGCCGATCAGCTGGATGTACATCGCCATGATGGGCAGCGAAGGCCTGCGCAAGGCCACCCAGGTGGCCCAGCTCAACGCCAACTACATCGCCAAGCGCCTGGCTCCGCACTTCAAGACCCTGTACACCGGCCGCAACGGCCTGGTGGCGCACGAGTGCATCCTCGACGTGCGTCCGCTGGAGAAGACCAGCGGCATCGGCGCCGAGGACGTGGCCAAGCGCCTGATCGACTTCGGCTTCCATGCCCCGACCCTGAGCTTCCCGGTGGCCGGTACGCTGATGGTCGAGCCGACCGAGAGCGAATCGCTGCACGAGCTGGACCGCTTCATCGACGCGATGATCCAGATCCGCGAGGAAATCCGCGCGATCGAGGACGGCCGCCTGGACCGCGAGGACAACCCGCTGAAGAACGCCCCGCACACCGCGACGGCGGTGACTGCCAGCGAGTGGACCCACGCCTACCCGCGTGAGCTGGCCGCCTTCCCGCTGCCCAGCCTGAAACTGCAGAAGTACTGGCCGCCGGTGGCCCGCGTCGACAACGTGTACGGCGACAAGAACGTGATGTGCGCCTGCATCCCGGTCGATGCCTACAAGGACGATGAAATCGAGGCGTAAACCCTCGATGCACCGGTAAACGGAACGGCCCGCGCAAGCGGGCCGTTTTCGTTGTGCCTCACGGGTCCGGCATCTGCCCCAGGCTCAGCTGCCACGACACGCCGTAGCGGTCCTGCACCCAGCCGTAGCGGTTGCTGAAATCGTAGTCGCCCACCGGCATCAGCCAGTGCCCGCCCTCGCCGAGCACGCGTGCCGCACGCTCGAACTGCTCGCTGCCGGCGCATTCGACGAACAGCGAGATCGACGGACTGAAGGTGAAATCGTGCACGTCCAGGCTGTCGAAGCACAGGTAGTGCGTGCCCCCCAGCAGGAAGATGGCCTGGCGCACCTGGCCGGGGACACCGGCGCCGGCACCTTCGGGGTGGTGCTGCAGGGCCAGCAGGCGGAAATCGGCGAAGGCGTCGGCGTACAGGGCCATGGCGGCCTCGGCCTGGCCGGTGAACATCAGGAACGGACGACTGCGCAGCATGCGGTACTCCTGTTCGACGGGCCGGTGACGGCCCACGCGATCAGGATGGCACGGCGGATGTATGCCTTCTGTAGAGCCGAGCCATGCTCGGCTGACGGCCGCAGCCTCTGTAGAGCCGAGCCCATGCTCGGCTGACGCCTGCGCGAACAGCAGCCGACCATAGGGTCGGCTCTACAAAGGCAGAGCAACAGCAGCCGACCGCAGGGTCGGCTCTACAGAATTACGCCTCGCGCATGCGCCGGGCGATGGCGCTGCCGGCGGCGATGACGGCGGTCAGCGCCACCATCGACAGGAACTGCAGGCGCGTGTGTGCCTCGCTCAGCAGCAGGCCGAAGATCAGCGCCAGGATGCCCAGCGCACACACCGTCAGCCATGGGAAGCCGGCCATGCGGAACGGCAGGCGGGTGCCCAGGCGGTCGGCCCGGCGGCGCAGCACCAGCTGCGAGACCAGCGACAGCGTCCACACCAGCAGGCAGGTGGAGCCGACGATGTTCAGCAGCACCGGCAGCACCTTGTCCGGGAACAGCAGCTCCATGATGGTGGCGGCAAACCCGAACAGCACGCTGGCCAGCACGGCAATGACCGGCACCTGGCGCGGGTCGGTCCAGCCCAGCAGGGCCGGTGCCTCACGGCGCTGCGCCAGCGAATAGATCATGCGCGAGGCACCGTAGAGGTTGGCATTGAGCGCCGACAGCAGCGCGATCACCGCGATCAGGGTGATGGCCGTGGCCGCGCCCGGAATATTGGCGACCGCGAGCACGGCGGCAAACGGCGACTTCAGCGACTCGCTGGTCCACGGCACCACCGCGATGATCACGCTGAGCGAACCGATGTAGAACACCAGGATGCGCCAGGCCACGGTGCGGATGGCACGGGCGATGCTGCGCTCGGGGTCTTCGGTCTCGGCCGCGGCCACCGCCACGATCTCGGTGCCGCCGAAGGCGAACACCACCACCAGCAGGGCCGCGCCGATGCCGGCCAGGCCCTTGGGCGCGAAGCCCCCGTGCTGGGTGAAGTTGCTCAGCCCCGGCGAGGTCACCTGCGGCAGCCAGCCCATCAGCAGGGCGATACCGATCGCGATGAAGGCCAGGATGGCGGCCACCTTGAGGATGGCGAACCAGAACTCGAACTCGCCGAAATTCTTCACCCCGAGCAGGTTGATCGCGGTGAAGAACAGCATGAAGGCCAGCGCCGCCATCGGCACCGGTATCACCGGCCAGACCGTGGCCAGCAGGCCGGCCGCACCCACCGCTTCGGCGGCGATGACGATGACCAGCTGCACCCACCACAGCCAGCCCACGGTGGCACCGGCGGTGGCGCCCATGGCATCGGCCGCATATACCGAGAACGCGCCGCTGGTCGGCTTGGCCGCCGCCATTTCGCCCAGGGCGTTCATCACGATGATCACCAGCGCGCCGGCGACGAGATAGGACACCAGCACGGCCGGGCCGGCCGCCTGCACGCCCACGCCGGAACCGAGGAACAGGCCGGCGCCGATCGCGCTGCCCAGGCCCATCATGATCAGCTGGCGCGGCTTGAGCGAATGGCCGAGGCGGGAAGACGAGGCAGGCGTAACGGGGCTGGCGGGCATCGGCGGGACTGGCGGCGGCTACAGGGGCGTCACCTTACATTGTCCCCCACCCACGGGGATAGGCACAGTGCAGCAGACCGCTCAGGGCAGCATGGCTTCGCCGACAGTGGCACCGACATTCTCTCCAATACGCGCCCGGTAGGCACGCGGCGAGAAACCGGTTTCAGCCTTGAATTTGCGGGTGAACGCGCTCTGGTCGCTGAAACCGCAGGCCTGGCCGATGCAGGCGATGCTGTCGTCGCCGTGCAGCAGGTGCATGGCCATCTGGATGCGCAGCCGGGTCAGCACCTGCTGCGGGGTCATCTGGAACACCTTGCGGAAGCTGCGCTCCAGCTTGGACAGCGAGAAGCCGGTGATGTCCAGCAGGGTCTGCATGCGCACGTTCTCGGCGTAGTGCGCGTTGAGGTGGGCCAGGGCCAGGCGCAGCTGCTCGTACTGGCTGCCCAGACTGTCCTTCTGGCCCAGGTCGCGGGAGATGCCGATCAGGCCCTGGATGCTGCCATCGACCAGCAGCGGCCGCTTGCAGGTCAGGCACCAGCCCGGTTCGCGGTTGGCGAACAGGTGCAGCTCCATCAGGTTCTCGATCACCTCGCCGGACAGCACGCGCGCATCCTGGTCCACATAGTCCGCGCTCAGACCGGTCGGGTAGATCTCGGCCGCAGTACGGCCGATGACATCCTTGCGCGCACGCAGCCCCAGCCGTCGCAGCATGGTCTGGTTGACGTGGGTGTAGCGGCCCTGGCGGTCCTTCATGAAGAACAGCACGTCCGGGATGGCGTCGAACAGGGCTTCGATGTCGGTGGATTCGACTCGCATGCGGCAAGCATACCCGAGCCCGGTTTTGCCCGTACGTTCACCCCGACCCAACCGCACGTTAACAGGCTACCAAGGATTGTCACTGCTTTCCCCCTGCAACCTCGGAGATATCCCGATGGCCGCCAGCAAGCCGACCGGCAAGCGCGCACCTTCCCCCAGCAACGACCAGCACCGCGGCGAGGGTGACGAACTGCACCAGCTTGCCGGCGGCAGCCACCCGGCGCTCACCACCAACCAGGGCATCCCGGTAGCCGACAACCAGAACTCGCTGCGTGAGGGCCCGCGCGGCCCCACCCTGCTGGAGGATTTCATCCTCCGCGAGAAGATCACCCACTTCGACCATGAGCGCATTCCCGAGCGCATCGTGCATGCACGCGGCAGCGCCGCCCACGGTTATTTTGAATTGACCCAATCGTTGGCCAAGTACACCCGCGCACGCGTGCTGACCGAGGTCGGCACCAGAACGCCTGTCTTCACCCGCTTTTCCACCGTGGCCGGCGGCGCCGGCTCGGTCGACACCCCGCGCGACGTGCGTGGCTTCGCGGTCAAGTTCTACACCCCCGAAGGCAACTGGGACCTGGTTGGCAACAACATCCCGGTGTTCTTCATCCAGGATGCGATGAAGTTCCCCGACCTGGTGCATGCGGTGAAGATGGAGCCGGACCGCGCGTTTCCGCAGGCGGCCAGCGCGCATGACACGTTCTGGGATTTCATTTCGCTGATGCCCGAGTCGATGCACATGATCATGTGGGCGATGAGCGACCGCGGCATTCCGCGATCGCTGCGCATGATCGAGGGCTTCGGCGTGCACAGCTTCCGCCTGTTGAACGAGGCCGGCGAGTCCACCTTCGTCAAGTTCCACTGGAGGCCAAAGCTGGGCATCCAGTCCACCGTGTGGGACGAAGCGCTGAAGCTGCAGGCGGCCGACAACGATTTCCATCGTCGCGACCTGTTCGAGGCGATCCAGCGCGGCGACTTCCCCGAATGGGAACTGGCGGTGCAGCTGTTCACCGAAGAAGAGGCCGAGGCGTTCCCGTTCGATCATCTGGACCCGACCAAGATCATTCCCGAGTCGATGGTGCCGCTGAAGGTGATCGGGCGGATGGTGCTGGATCGCTGGCCGGACAATTTCTTCGCCGAAACCGAGCAGGTGGCGTTCTGCCCCGCCAACGTGCCGCCGGGCATCGACTTCAGCAACGACCCGCTGCTGCAGGGCCGGCTGTTCTCGTACTTGGACACGCAACTGATCCGCCTGGGCGGGCCCAATTTCCACCAGATTCCGGTGAATGCACCAAAGTGCCCGTTCGCCAACCACCAGCGCGACGGCCACATGCAGATGCAGGTGCCGAAGGGACGCGTGGCCTACGACCCGAGCTCGCTGGAAGACGACAGCCCGCGCGAAACCCGGGCCGGCTTCCGCAGCCATGCAACCGCCGACGACGGCCGCAAGGGGCGCACGCGTGCGGCGAGCTTCGCCGACCACTACAGCCAGGCGCGTGCATTCTTCCGCAGCCTGGAAAAGCCGGAGCAGGCGCATCTCGCCTCGGCGCTGGTGTTCGAGCTCTCGAAAGTGGAAACGCTGAAAGTGCGCCTGCGTACCGTCAGCCACCTGCGCAACATCGACGAGTCGCTGGCCAGGCGCGTGGCCGACGGCTTGGCCTTGGGCGACCTGCCCGACGCCGCGCCGACCGCGACGCCGGCACAGGACATGCCCGCAGTTCCCGAAGTGCGCATCATCGGCCGGACGAAAGACACGCTGCAGGGGCGCTGCATTGGCATCCTCTTCGATGAGGGCTCCGACGCGGGGCTGATCGCAAGCCTGCGCAAGGCCGCGCAGAAAGCCGGCGCCGACGTGAAGCTGGTAGCGCCGAAAGTGGGCGGTGCCACGCTCAGCGACGGCAAGCGGCAGGCCGCCGATGGCCAACTGGCCGGCACACCTTCGGCCGTGTTCGACGCCGTGGCCGTGGTGCTCAGTGCAGAGGGCGCCAAGGCGCTGGCCAAGGAAGCCGCCGCCGTCGAGTTCGTCAGCCATGCCTGGGCGCACCTGAAGGCCATCGCCAGCGATGCCGGCGGCCAGGCGCTGCTGAAGGCGGCCCGCGTGGACAAGGACGCCGGAACCGTCGAAGCGGAAGACACCAAGGCCTTCCTTGCTGCGGCGGCCACCCGCCAGTGGGCGCGCGAACCGAAGCTGCGCCTGCTGGCCTGATCGTTCCTTACAGGAGAAGCGACATGCCCCGCGGTGACAAATCCACCTACACGGAGAAGCAGAAGCGCCAGGCCGAGCACATCGAGGAAAGCGAACGCGAGCGCGGCGCCAGTGAAGGCACCGCCGAACGGATCGCCTGGGCCACTGTCAACAAGCAGGATGGCGGTGGCAAGCGCAGCGGCAGCGCGCGCAAGGCGGCTAAGAAGGCGCCAGCGAAGAAAGCCGCTGCAAAAAAGGCGGCTACGAAGAAGGCGGCTACAAAAAAGTCGGCTACGAAGAAGTCGGCTACGAAGAAGTCGCCCTCAGAAAAGGCCGCCGCATCCACGGCGGCAAAGAAGACTGCGGCGAAGAAGGCCCCGGCCACGAAGGCCACCGCATCAAGCCGCAGCGCCGCCGCCAAGAAGGCGGCGGCGACCCGTGCAAAGAAGACAGCGGCACGCAAGACAGCAGCGAAAAAGGCTGCCCGAACGCGCTCCAAAGATTGATCATTACCCAGGCAACCCCGCCCACGCCGCTGCGGCCACAAGAAGAACAGGAACGCGCTGCTTGAGCCCAGCAGGCGCGCCGCGAAAAAGGGGCCGCGCGGTAGAGTCGAGCTTGCTCGACTGCCTCTGCCACAAGCAGTCGAGCAAGCTCGACTCTACCGGCGCAGCGGTCAGGCTGCGCGCGCCACCACGGCGCGGGCTGCACCGTCCTGCTCGATCTGGAACACCGACACCGAGGTGGCCAGCGCGTTGGCCTGCTCTTCCAGCGCGCGGCTGGCCGCGGTCGCTTCCTCGACCAGGGCGGCGTTCTGCTGGGTCACCTGGTCCATCTGCACCACCACCTGGTTGACCTGCTCGATGCCCGCGGCCTGTTCCTTGCTGGCCGCAGCGATATCGCTCATCAGCTGGTTGGTGCGCGAACTGGCGTGGGCCAGGCGGGCGATCGCCGCTTCGGACTGCACGGTCACGGCCAGCCCGCTCTGCACCTTGGCGGCGGCATCCTCGATCAGTTCCTTGATCTCCTTGGCGGCCACACCCGCACGCTGCGCCAGAGTGCGCACTTCACTGGCGACCACGGCAAAGCCACGGCCCTGCTCACCGGCACGCGCCGCTTCCACCGCAGCGTTCAGCGCCAGGATGTTGGTCTGGAACGCGATGCCGTCGATCACCGTGGAGATCTCCGAGATGCGCGCCGAGGACTGGTCGATCTCACCCATCACCGTTGCCATCTGCGCCATCGCCTGCTCGGTTTCGCGCACGGCCGCACCGGCCGCATGCGCTTCGCTGTCGGCCTGGCGGGCCAGGTCGGCGTTCTGGCGCACGGTGGAGGTCAGCTCTTCCATCGAAGCGGCGGCTTCTTCCAGGTTCGCTGCCTGCTGCTCGGTACGGCGCGAGAGATCGCTGTTGCCGGCGGCCAGTTCCTGCGCGGCGTTGTTGATGCTGTCGGCCGCCACCTGGATGCCACGGACGATGCCGGTCAGCTGCGTCGTGGTGGTGTTGGCATCGTCGCGCATGCGGGCGAACACACCCTCGTAGTCACCGTCCATGCGCGCGGTCAGGTTGCCGTGCGAGATCGCGCGCAGCACGTCGGAGACATCGGCGATGCTGGCCTGCGAGCTGGCCATCATCGCGTTGAGGTGTTCGACCATCGCGCGGTACTGGAACTGGAACGCCTTGGCATCGCCGCGCACGCTGAAATCGCCCGCGCCGGCGGCCCGGGCCAGCGTGTCGATCTGGGCGCTGATCGCCATCAGGCTCTGCTTCACCGCGGCCAGGGTGCGGGTGAACGCGCCCTTCTCGCCGGGGTACTGCGGCAGGTCGCGGCTGAGATCGCCGATCGCGTAGCGCTGCATGACTTCGGCCATCAGCAGTTCCACCTGCACGTGCGATTCCACCAGGCTGTTGGTGGCCTGCACCATGCGGCCGAAATCGCCGGGGAAGGCGCTGGCATCCATGCGATAGCCGATGGCACCGGCCTCGTGCTGCTCGGCCATCTGCAGCTGCGCGCCGATGGCGGCCTGCACGCTCTGCCGCACGCTGCCCATGGCCTCGCCCAGCTGCGTCAGTTCATCGCGGCCACCCAGGTGGAAGGACTGGTCCAGCTCACCCTTGGAGAGCCGCTGCGCCAGCTGCACCGCACGCGCCAGCGGGCCGGTCAGGCTGCGGCCGATCATCACCGAGGCGGCGATGCCGACCAGCAGCGCTACGCCGCCCAGCACCAGCAGCTGCAGCAGGCTGCGCTCGCCGAGACGGATCGCTTCGGCGGCCGCCTCGCGGCTTTCCTTCTCTTCGAAGGCCACGCCATCGGCCAGCGCCTTGTTCCAGCCATT
>JAAIGF010165586.1_pt1 | contig 26479 bp, 31 predicted proteins | sample 6487441 | NCBI WGS metagenome assembly JAAIGF01 (sample SAMN13974129, study PRJNA590717) | phyllosphere metagenome | biome: pepper field; feature: multiple bacterial spot infested pepper fields; material: pepper leaves; isolation source: leaves from pepper fields | host: Capsicum annuum ... | reverse complement strand
CAACAAAAAAGGTCCGCACTGCACAGTGCGAACCTTTCTGTTGAACCGCAATGGTCGGGACGGCCGGATTCGAACCGACGACCCTCTGCCCCCCAGGCATCGGCGGTGGCACACGCAACCTATTGAGCCGAAAGGATATCGTCGCCTTTCAACGAGCCCCACAAACGACAAAAGGTCGCTTTACGCATCAATGGCTTACGAGTCGATAGGGTGTTGGCGAGACGTCGTCCGCGCCACGTTCGCCCGGGTCCATGCGACCTTCTTCGCTGCCATCGCGCGCAGCTCCGCCTCGTGCCGCAGCACCCAGCGCTCGGCCCCATGCCGGCCGCTGTTGAAGTCGGTGCACTGCCGCCGCACCAACGGTTTGTCGATCTCTGGTCTGCCAGGACTAGGCAAAGAAATCGCCCCGCAATTGCGAGGCGATCCGTTCAAAGCAGAGACTTTGTTGCACCATACTTCGGATGGACGCTGTCCAGCTTCTGGATAAAGTCGGCATACGTCTGGCTCAGCTTCATCACCGTTACGACGGAAGCTAAGTGCTCACGTAGCTTCGGATGGCCAACCTCGGAGGTCAGGCGCTGGTGCAGCTTAGCTTTCTTCTCATCCTTCGCCGCCTGTGCCTTCAATTCCCTCAACAAGCCCGGCGCCAGCCTCTCGTAAACAACGTCATTTGTGAGTCCGCCGAAGTACTGGGGCTTGTACTGGGCCTTCTCTGGAGGATACGGAAGGCCGCGAAGGCGGAACATATGCTCGTAATATTCCGCCGGGAACGTTTTGACATATGGCTGCAATTCCTTAGCCACAAAGGCCTCGAGAATCTGGGCAAGAGCATTGCGCTCGCGATCCCTCTGATAGCCTGTCGCTTCATCCACCAGGGCGATCAGGCCTACTCGCGCGAAACCTCGAACGAGGGCTTCAGCCTGCTGAGCGATATGTTCCTGCTGCCGTTGCAGCTTCTTTGCCGCACGCGCTTCCAAAATCACATCACACAGGTCGGCTAGGACTGTTGCCTCGTAGCCATATGACGGGCGCCCCTGCAAACGAAACACGATTGGCGACCGAAGCCTTTGCGCAAGCTCAGTGCTGCGCGAACTCAAATCATTGTTTTCTTTGAGCTTTTCAGCAATTGATTCGGCAAAATTGGCAAGTCGCTGCTCACCAGCAGCGCCGCCACCTGTCGACATACCAATACCCGTCTGAAGACCGCGCTGTGACAGCACACGCGTACCGTCATCCAACACGTAGCAAGGAATCTCAACAGCCCCGATCCGCAACGGATGATCTGCACTTCCATGCGTAGCCTTCGGCAGGCCCGCGATCTCACGCTTCGCAGCAGCGGCCTTCTTCGATATCTCTTTGCGCCGCTCTGGGCTAAGCGAATCGGCGCGCGCCTTTCCACCAACGGCCTTTCCAGTGATCAGATCGTCATCCATCGGCATACTCCTCGGTAGAGGGTCATAGATTAACCATGCAAACCCGCCAATGCAAGCAAACTGCTTGCAAATAAATAAATGCAAGCTATGCATCCACAGCGATGGCGGCGGTATTCGGTCATGGGCGGAGCATAGACCCCGCCCGTCTCACGGACCGATACGTCGGGCTAGGGCAGCACGACCGAACCGCCAACCGGCCCCGCCTCCATGTCCGGCCCACTCGCCGCGCCCTTGCCGAGATCGGGCGCCACCGGCCACTCGCAGTCCGGGAAGCCCGGCTTGTCCGGCAGGTCCCTCAGCGCCTGACGGTAGGCGGACATTTCGGCGCGCTGGACGGCCGACAGTTGGGCGTCGGGCATCTGCGTCCAGTCGGTGTCGCGCAGGAGCTGGCTGCGCTCCATCCGCCTCTCGGTCACCTCGATGGTGCGCAGTAGCGAATCGGGGACTTGGGAAACGCGTGTCTCGCCCTGAGCGAGAGGCATATCGGAAGTGACGGCGCGGAAGCTGCTGGCAGTGATGGCGTACATATCAGCGGTCATAGGTGTACCCATTTACGTCGATGTAGGCGCCGCCGTTTCCATCCGTGATGGTGCTTTGCAGCTGAATATAGATCACCAGGGACGAGGTGACCGGGATAGTGAAGACCACCGCGCCGGGGGACGTGATGTTGTTGAGCTTGGGTAGTCCGGTGGTCGGTCCAAAGATCATGGAGTTATCACCGACGGTCCGATTGAAGAAGAATCGAGCGAACACGCCGGAGGACGTCATCGGAATGATGCCCGAGACGCTCACCACATCTTCAGCCGCCGTTGTTTTGTTCGAAAGGACACGGAATGGCAGCGCGCCGGTGCCTGCCTTCGGGTAAACAACGTTCAAGCCCGAGACGAGGAACTGGTGAATCTGTGCGCTGGCATCGGTCAGGAAGCTCCCGATGTACCGCCGCGAGGTGTCGCCGGTCTTTGTCCGTGCAGTGCCGAAGTACGGAGCTGCCGGGGCGGTGGTGACGGCCTCGACTCCAACGCTGGTGCCGGTGATCGTCAGATAGAGGTGGTACCAGGTGTTCGCGGCCAGCGTGGGCGACAGCGTGACGGCTGCGGCCAGCTCGGCGATGCGCGCGATGCTGGGGATGTAGGCAGAGCCGGTGCTTACCCGGATCTGCGTCCCCGACACCCACTCCATCCGCAGGCCGTCGATGTAGCCCGGCAGGCGGGCAGCGCCCAGCGCAGTGACAGCCCCGGCCTCGTCCTTCACCGAGGCCACGCCCAGCGCGTCGAAGAACAGCCGCAGCTTGCCAGCGGCCGGGGTCGGTACGTCCGCCGCAGCGGTTTTGAACAGTCCAAGCCAAGACATCAGGAAACCTCCTCCAGTGCGCCAGCCAGCTCAATGCCAGAGCCGGCGCCAATCTCGATGGGCAGGGTGAACAACGCCTGCTGGTACTGCGGCACAGAAAACTGCTGGCCGTCAGGGATGTAGAACGGGACGAAGGACGAGCCGCCGCCGACTGCCGAAACCACCGGCCGCTGCGGGTCGGTGTTGTCCACCGTGATTCCTGGACCTGACACGATCTCCTGCACCGCGCTGTCGGCCAGCTCCAGAGAGGCCAGCACTTCCGGGGCCAGTGACAGCGTGGGCACGCCAGCCACCGCGTCACCGTTGGCCACGTCGATCTGCTCGGCCGTGCCGGTGATCGTTGCGCTGCGCACGCCCGACACCCTGCCTTTCGCGTCCCGTGTGATCGCCTGCAGGCTGCCGGCACCCGAGTCGGCCACATCCGCCAGACCGAAGGTCGTCACCCCGTCTGCGGCGACGTCCTTGGTCAGCTCGCCGGTCACGACCTCGAACGCATCGGCCAGCTGGAACCATCCCTTGCTGCCGTCCGGCCCGGTGCCGTAGTAGGTGCTATTACCGGGCTCGTCAGCATCGTTCTGCAGCGTGATGACGACTGCGCCGCCCGGCTGGGGGATGCCGTTCACGTACACAGACTGCGGGCCAACCATGCGGAAGCTCAGCGCCTCCTCGTCTTCCAGGGCGGCAACGCGTGCGGCCAGCTCCTCGTACAGGAAACTCATGTCTTCGCTGGACTGGTCCGACGCCATGCGCAGGAAGTAGTCAGCCCAGGCCCTTGTGACCAGGCCACCACGGTCGACCACCGGCTGGTCGGGGCGCGGCTGCTGTGCTGGCGTAACCATCAGGCAGTCGTCGGGCCGATGGCGAACCAGTCAAAGGTTTCTGGCCCGATGAACGAGGCGCCGGTCCGGCCAGCGTCGTCGGTGTCCGCATGGACGGAGAATCCGGTCGGCGACTTGGACACCACGGCCGGAACGCCGATCTGACCTTCGGCCGTGTGCGCCTTGTTGGTCGGGGTGACGCCGACGAAATACGGGGCTGCGGTGAACGCAGTGCCAAAGCCCACCGAGACGGACGACGAGCGGAACCCCGTGGCCGGCAGGCTGCCCGAACCCCACTGGATCAGGATGTTCATGATCTTGATGCTGGTGGCCGTCACGGTGATCGGCAGCGCCGGCGCATCAGGCAAAGACACCCAGCCCAGGCCGCCCACCAGCGCGCCCAGAACCTTGCCGACCGAGCCGGTGGGGTCCGGCACCTGCCGGAAGTCGTCCCAACGCAGCGCTGCGCCGTCGTTGGACAGCACCTGCCCGGAGACGAGATTCGTCGGGATCACCAGCCCGCCCTGAGCCCCGTCGTTGACGTCGCGGGTCCAGATCGTGGCGCCCGCCGCGTCCTTGAGCGTCACCGAATAGGCGCCGGACAGCCAGATGTTGGTGTTGGCCCGGCCCGAGCTGTCCAGCTGCACCGGGTTGGTGTTGGCGATGGTCAGATCGGCGTCGGACCAGGTATTGCGGGGGTTGGTGGTGCCCGCGTCGTAGAACGACAGGGAGCCGCCCGCTACGGGGTCGAGCCCATCAAGGCCCATGAATACGGGTGCAGCGTCGTAGAAGCGATATCCGGACACGGTTGTCTCCAGGCAAAAAGAAACCCGCCTGAGAGGCGGGTCTGTGATGGGTGGTAGGATGCGGCCACACCCTCAGCGGATCAGGCTATGGCCGACAAACCGAAGTACGACCTGTCCAACGTCGGCGGCCAGCCGAAGACCTGGGATCAGAAATCCCATGACGCCGAGGTTGAGTTTTCTGAGTGGGACAATCTCAAATTCGTTCTAACGCCGGTCCTTTGCGTTATTGCCGTCATCGGTGGCGTCGGATACTTCCTGCTCCGTCTGGCGAAGTACTTCGGCTAGAGCCTGCATGTCGGTGTCCCCAGTCTTCCTGCCTTCCTGAGCGACGTAGTTGATGAAGGCCGGAATCTGCGATTTCGGTAAGGTGGTGGCATTTGCCAGCATCTTCACCGTCTTGGGGTTGGTCAGCCACCTGGCCGCCACATTTGCCCCGCCACCTGCAAGAAGAAGCGGGATTGTGCCCCCAGTGAAAAGGCTGCCCACCAGCGATGCGCCGTAGGTGAGCGCAAACGCGCTCTTTGCAGTGCCGGGCGGGTTCTTGAAAACCCCGGCACCCTTGTCGATCATGTCAGCCACCTTTGCGATGCGATCCACCTGCTCGCTGAATCCCTTCCCATAGCGATCGAACAGCGCGCGTCGCGCCTCTGTGCTGACGTTGTCCCAGTTGGTCAGGAAGGTTCGAGCACTGAACACGTCACCGGCTGCGTCCTGCGCACCAGCATTCGCCCTTCCGAGACGCTTGATGGCGGCGGCGGTCACGGCCTTCTGGCTTTCCCCTGGGAGCGACTGCATCACGGCGCGGATCGTTGTGCCTCCATCCTTGGCACTCGCCATCAAGGCGGAGTACACCTTTTCCGGCCCGCCATTCCTGTCGATCACCCTCTCGACCTGCTCAATTCGGTCAGCGGCAGCCCTAGTGAAATTGTTCGCGCGCTTGGCGGCCGCCACCGCCTGCGGGCCCTGCGACTGTGCCGCCACCTCCATGTCGCGGCTCAGGGCCGCATACAGCTGCTTCAGCTCGCGCGTGGGCGTTTCGGGCGACAGCGAGTAGTCGCTGATCTGCTCGCCAATGTCGGTGCGGATGCGCTTCAAGGCTGAGTACGGAATCTGGCCGTTGCCGCCCTGCAGGTCAGTCGCAAGGTTCTGCTGCAGCGCAGCGATGCGCGGATTCACCATCGAACCAGTGGTGGCCGCCGCGCCGGGGTTCGGCGTGGTCAGCTTCTGAACCGCCTGCATGGTGTTGCTCAGGCCAACCGGGGTGGACTCTGGGATGAAGCGGTCAGCCTGCCAGTACAGCGCGCGTTTCTGCGCACCGACGTTCCGGCTGAAGGTATCCACGCCCCGCTCAATCTCGCGTCCTGCGCGCTCGCCGCTGGGGCTTCGGTAAAGGTCTCCGGCCATCTTGGAGAGCCCGCTGCTGATATCGCTGGATTGGCGCTCTGCAGCGCGCGCCATAACCCCGGCACTGGTCGGCGCCTGTGCAAGTAGGTTTTCGGCGCCCTGCAGCAGCGGGTTCCCGGATGCCTGCCCGACCGAAGGTGTTGCGCCAAGGGCTTCGAAGTCGGCCAAGCGATTCCGCATCTGCTCCCCCGAGCGGCCGCGCAACGCGCCACGAAGGGTCGCAGCGCCGCCTGCAGCAGCAAGGCCGGGCCCGAGTCCGCCAGCCAGACCCGCCACCAGTTGGTTCCCCTGCGATGCGCCAGACTCGCGCGCGATGGACGAAGCGCCCGAACCGGTGGCCGCAGATACCGTCTGCATGGCGGGCTGCGCAGTGAGGAAGCTGGCCAGCCGGTTCTCAACCGGTGCGACGTAGGCAGGGGTGCGCGCTGCCGCGCTTCGCCCGAGGTTGGCCAGCGCATTGATGCCGCCGCCAATGCCCATGGTCAGGCCAGTTCCGGTCAGCGCCTCGCCTACATCGCCCAGCACCCGGTCAGTACCGGTCTGCGCCTTGGGCAAGCCGATGCGATCCGCCAGCGCCGCCGCCTCCTCGCGGTAGGGTCGGGCCTCCTGAGCGCCCACAGCGCGGGCAATGGGATTGACCACGTAGTTGTTGAAGGCATCGCCGCCCACCGCACCTACCAGCCCGCCCAAGCCCTGAAGCGCCGAACGCGCACCGAAGGCGATATCGCGGCGCGTGCCAGCCTTCCAGCCGTCCGCCTGCCGCCCAGATGCCGTGCTATCCACGCTGGACGTGACGCCGGAGAAATCCGCCATCTGCTCGGGCTCGGGGGGAAGCGCATCGATCTGCGGCTGGTCAACGATCCGCGTCTGGGAGTCGAACTGCTGACGGGCGATGGGAACCTGCGACTGGTCCGCGATCTGCGGCGCGACAACCTGGTCAAAATACTGGTTGCGGGCCGCTTCCTTTTGCTCGGGCGCCAACGCCAGGAAGGCGTCGGACTGCACCACTTCGCTCCACTTCTTCGCCATGGTCAGTTCCAGAGGTTGCTGAAATCGGACGCGGCCTGAGTTGCGGCCTGCGGCTGGCGCTGCGGCGTGCGCGCAGGCTGGCGCATCGCCTGCTCCTCGGCGCGCTGCTGGACGGCAGTGGCGACTTCTGCCAAATCATCCAGCGCTCGCAAGTACTCCTCCGTACTCTGGCCCAGATTCATCCGGCCGATAGCGTCCGTTGCCTTCTTGCCTTCAATATCAGTGATCGGACCGCCACCCTTCAGACTCTCAAAAGCCTGCAGGAACGTCTGGCCGCCGAGCTGGTCGGCAAGCACCCGGAAGTTGTAGCCGTCGCTGCCCGGCACGCTGTTGAGCGGGTTGATCGACCCGAGGCCAGTCGCGGAGCGCAGCCCGGGGTGATTGCGCAGCTTGTTGATCACGTCGAGCATCTGGCCTGCTGCCATCTTGACCCGTGGCAGCCCGGATGCGGCATCTGCCTGCCTCTTGTACTGGTCCTGCCCGGCGGCCTGGTCAATCGCACCCTGAACACGCACGTCCTGAAGCTGCCGCTCCTGATTCAACTGGTTGGGGAAGTTGGAGTTCTGGACGTTGAGCTTGGCGGCTTCCACTGCGGCTGCCTCGTCCTCCTTGCGCCGGCCTGTCAGCGGCGCGCCTACGCCTTGCTGACCGCCTCCACGCGGTCGCTGCACGTGGATGTGATCGCCCTCGTCAATCGCTTGGTACCCAAGCTGGCGAACACGAGACATGAAGGCCGGTTTCCGATTGGCCGGGACCACATAGTCAGCGGCCGTTCCTGCCAGGTGCTGGCTGTTGGGCTGGCCACCGACTGCAGCATTCCGCTCGGCACTGCGGACGCCGCTGGTCATGGTCGCGCCGGGGAACTCGGTCGAAAGCTGAGTGAAGGCGGCGAAGTGATCGCCGCCCTGACCTGAGGCCGTCTGCGCGTCGGTTTCCGTCATCTGCGGCTGCCCACCCAGCGAAGCGGTGCTGTATCGCATGGTGCGCCGGTCGAATGTCACATGGGTCGGAACGCCGTTTACATCGATGGTCAACGTCTGCCCGGTAGCGCCGAGATCATTTTTCCCAAGGATCTGCGTCGACCCGTCACGCATGATGGCGACCCGGTTTCCATCTGCGTCCACATAGGTGGACTGAACGCCGGATGCACCACTACTGCCGCTGTAGGCCTGAACCAACGACTGCGCAGCCTGGTTGATGATCGGGGCAGTCTGCGCATCGTACTGCTGCGGCAGCTCGGAGAGGCCAAACTTGGCCAGCGTCGGCACCATCTGCTGATACAGCCCCGCACGCGCCTGCTCGGGCGCGCTGGTCAGCATCTTGGCCATGTTCACCATCGTGGTATTTCGCCGCTCTTCGTCGCTGGCGAATGCCTTCTGCTGCTGCTGCGCGGCCGCCGGGCTGATCGACGCCATCTGGCCAAGCAGCGACTGCTGCTGCCCCGGATCGCTGATGCTGTAGGCCTGCCCCGCCAGCTGGTTGAGCTGGTTGGTGTCCTGCACCTGCTTGACCTGCTGCCCGAAGTTCAGGCCGCCCTGCAGGCTGGCCAGCATGTTCCTCTGGAAATCCATGTTCAGCCACCCCAGCTGGATTGGCGGCCATTGCCCATGGCCAGGAAGTTCTGTTGGTTGTTGCCCAGGTTCATCAGGGACCCCAGACCCGAGCCGCCGCCGCCGCCGGATCCGCCACCGCCGAAGCCCCCAAAGCCGCTGCCCCCGGCGCCGAAGTAGGCGCTCGCGCCGGCCGCCAAGGCGTTACCGTAGCCGGCCTGCGCACCAGCACCGGCCGACGCACTCAGTGCGTTGCCCTGCCCCTTCTGCCCCATCGCGCTGGCGAACTGGTTGCCGAACCCTTGCCCGAGCTGGCCCAGATATTGCGATTGGTTCTGCCCCATCTGCGCCAAGCCCATCAGATTGTTGCGGTAGGTGCTGAGGTTCTGGCTCGCGATGCCGTTCAACGCGTTGGCCAGATCCACGTTTGTGCCGCCGCTGTACAGTCCACCACGTGCAGCCGCGCCGCGCTCGATGCCCTGCTGGGCCTGGCCTCGGGCGTAGAGATAGTCGGGCGAATTCTGGAAGCCGGAGTAATCGCCAGCGGCCAGAGCATTGAGGCCCGACAAGGCGTTGTTGCCTGCTTCCAGGTAGGGCGTGGCGTCCTGTCGGGACTGGTCATAGACCTGCTGCTGCTGGTCCAGCGTCTGCTGGGCGGCACTGGCCTGCGCCCGGCCCGCCTTCTTCTGCGCGGCGCCTTGGCGATTGGCCGCATACGCGGTGCCTCCGGCCACGACGAGGCCTGCGGTAACTGCTGCCATGGTCAGATTTCCTTGGTGAACGAGATTTCGGAACGCAAGTAGCCCTTGCGCTCATAAAGCGCGGCGGCCTGCGGCGGACTGTTTGGCATGTGCACCATCTGGATGCGGGTGGCGCCGCGATCCCGGCAGGGCTGCTCGATGACCTGCAGCAGGCGGGCGGCCACCGAAGTGCCGCGTACCGCGGGCGCGACCCACCACACGATTTCCGTGGCGTAGAGGCAGTCGCGATTGAACAGGAAAGGGGCAAAGATCAGGCCGACCATGCCGACCAACTCGCCGTCCTGCTCGGCAACGAAGAACACGTCGTTCTCGATCAGCCCGGTGGCCAGCCCGGCCACACTGGCCTCGTCCATCGGGCACCAGTCGGCGTAGTGGGTGGTCGGGTAGAAAGCTGCGGACATGCGGACGATCTCCGGCACGTCAGCCAGAGTTGCTTCACGGATGGTTGTCATCAGTCCCTCGGGGTGAAGAAGGCCACGGCAACAAGGCGGCCGGATTCGTGATCCGTGCCAAAGGCAGCGAAGGGCCAGCGGCTGTGGAACAGAGCCGATTCGTAGATGACCAGGCGGCCCAGCTTCATCTCAGCCAGGCCGATCTGATCCCATCGGCTTGCGTCGTCCCAGTCGTGGCGAACCTGCTCGAACAGCGCCATGTCGCCTTGGTCGATGCGCTTGGCGCCGGTGGCCTTGTGCTGCCAGAACGCCGTGCCGCCCTCGCCCTCGCTCAGGTACAGCACAGCGGCATGCGTGCCCCAGCCCATATCCGAGTGGATGGCCGCGTTGGGCAGCTCGCCGTTGAAGTTGAGCCGGTAGCCCATGCCCAGCATGTCCACCGGCCCCATCTGGCGCTCGATGGCCTCCTGCAGGCCCGGCACCGGCGTCAGGCACACGCGCTTGTACACCTCGCCGTCATGGCCCGGCCAGTCCACGTACTGCGCGCGCAGCGCCTCAGCCCGGACGCCAGCAGCATCCGGGATCGCATCGTCAACAATGAGCATCAGTCGTCCGTCCTCTCAACGGCCACAACAGCGCCCAGCAAGTCATGCTTGCGCGGGGAAGAAACACGGATGCGGAAGATCCACGTGCGGGCTAGCCCAAGCCGGAAAAGCTGGATGCGCTGCTCGTACTGGCCAACCCGGCCAATCGAGCGCCGCTTCCAGTTGCTCCAGTTGCGCCCGCCATCCCTGCTGTAGCAGATCTCCACCCAGTGATCGGCGTCTGTCATGAGGCATCCCCGGTCTTGAGGCGGCGCAGCGGTGTGATGTGCAGGGCCTTATGGGGCGTGTTGCTCCAGCCGTCTGCCGGCGCGCCTGACGGTGTGCGCGCAACGATGCCGAGATAATCGGTTGAGGCCAACGTGAGACCGGGCACCGACGCCATGCCATAGACGTTGCCCGGGTTGCCTTGGAACGAGTTGTTCACGAAGGACTGGTCGACCGCTCCACTACCGATGTCGAACTTCACCAGCCCATGCTCCATATTCCAGCCAAACACGGTGGGGTAGTAGGCGAAGCCGTCGGCGTAGGACATGGTCGTCCAGATGCCACGGTTCATCGGGTAGGCCGATGTAGGATTGATAGTCGCCACGACCGACCCTCCTGCATCGATCACAGCCACGTCCGCGACGGTGGCGCCGCCGACCCGGTCCCACATGCCACCGATCACCAGGCGGTCGCCTGCAGCCGCAATACGCTGAATGTATGGCGGAATCTGCGGATTGAGCGATGCGACGACTGCTGAAACCCAGCCGGTTTGCTCGCCAGTGGCTTTCGATCGCAACGTGACGCGGTCCCGCTCGATCACTGCCACCGCACCCTGCCAGAACGACATTGCAGAGCCGTAGGGAGTGAAGTAGTTGATCGGCTTCCACCACACGAAGTCGCCGGCCAACGTGAGCTTGGTGATTCGTCCTCCGGCGGTGACATAGATGCCGGTTTCATCCGTGATGACGCATGACATTGCGTCCAGGGGATTGATGCTCGCGGCATGTGCGACGTACTGGCCGGTGACACCGTCGACGATGACCAAGCCAGTCTGCCAATCATCCGTGACGAACACGCCCACCACCGCGAAATTGCCGTTCGGCAACTCTGCAGAGCAGTTGGACATTGAGTAATTCGCGGTAACTCCTTGGAGGAATTCGAAGCGGCTGTCGACTGTGCCATCCGCTCGCACCAGCAGCGTCTGCCCATGATCGATGGTGTCCACGCCGGTAAGCAGCGCCCACACCTCGATCTGCGGCTCGACAACCTGTGATGCATCGCGAAGCATGCCCAGTTCTCCTGCTGCGTCACGGATGCCGACGGTCCACATGTACGAGCCCGGCAAAGTCGGCACTCCCGTCACCGCCCCGTCCGCAGCAAGGGCGAGTCCCTGCGGGAGCTGACCAGCCACGATTTCGAATGGCCCATACGGCGCAGCCCCGCCGCTGACTATGTAGCGCGCAGACAGCGTCTGCCCCACGACGCCATCCGGTACTGAGCCGGAGACGCGTGGTCCAGCCACGGCCGCCACCGCCGCGTCGCCTTGCCCCGTGTCGATCTGCAGTTCGACCTTCTTCAGGCCGATACGGCTCTGGCTGTCGGACAGAACCGGCGAGGTGCGCTCGCTGATGATCGGCTGGTTGCCTTCGCGGTAGTAGTCCCAATCCAGCTCCCACACGCGGCCAGTCTGGAAGTCGCCGCCGTACCACTTGCGGCCCCAGCGGATCGTGTCCGTCAGGCGCCAGCGGCTCAGGCCGAACGACTCGCGACGGTGCCAGACGCGCGTCACCACGTCATAGCCGAACGTCATCCCGTCCGGGAAGGTCAGGTAATAGACCTTGAAGCCACGGTCCTCCCAGACGAAGGCGAACGCCTCGGACCAGTTGTAGTCGCTGATCGCACGGTCAAGCACGCGGGTCGATACCGGCTCGGGCGCGTAGCCGTTGAGGCGATACACCACACCGTCATCGCCCAGCCAGAACAGCGTGTTGTCGAGTTTCTGGATCGTGTGGCGGCCAGCGCAGCCCCGGTCCATCGTCGTGCGGCGGTTCTGGAACGTGCCAGTGGCCTGCCCGGCGTTGAAGAAAAACTCCGTGGTGCGCTGGCCGAACACCACAACCTCGTCGCGGCTCGTCGCCAAGCCCACAATCCGGTCCGGCGATGCCTCGGCTTCATACCTGTCAAGCGTGTTGTAGTCGGTCGCATCAGCCAAGTTCGAGTGGAACCAGTACCGGCCCAGCGGCTCGACCCCCAGCAGGAACGAGTCCAGGTAATCCGACGAGATCGAGCCGGGGTAGCCCTCGTCCGTGATCCGGCCAAAGGTCTGATCCACCGTGTTGTAGACGTATCCGCCACCGACCTGCCCGTTCTCCACCAACACCTGGTTGCCGGTCTTGAACTGGTTATGCGTCATAGACACCCGGCCAACACCCGGAATCTGCCCGATCAGCACCCCAACGCCATCGTTGGTGATCCGGTACAGTCCCGAGCCAGACACCACCAACCGCAGGCCCTCGCAATCGTGCACTCCGCGAATCGGGCCGGTGCCGATTGCCTGATACGGACGCAGACCCGGCGGCGTCGCCAGGCGCTTCGGCGTCAGCGTCCCAGCCACCTCGGCCATCACCGGCAGCCAGTTCACCGTGTCCTGGCAAGCCCACGGCAGGCTGTCGTCGGTGTAGTAGCCACCGATCAGGTCGACGGACGTGGCGCGCATCAGAAGTAATCCGAGGGCACGACGGCGCCCTGGTAGGTTGTGGCATTCATGCGATTGATCGCACGCATAGCCCTATCGGCGCCGCTTTGGATCGATGCCTCTCGATCCAACACGCCGTAGTCAGTAACCAGCGGAACCGCGATGAGGAAGCTCAGATGCATCAGATATCGGGCCGGGATATCGCCCTGAATGTCGAACGGCAGTTTCCCGTCCTGATACAGCTCTTCCAAGACGCCCTGCGCCGCACGGTTCACGTCCTCGGCGTCTCGGGCCTCAGGCGCTTCGTCAGCATCCAGTACGCCGAGGCGCAGCAAGACCTGCCGCACCAGCTCTTCGCGTAGATGCGTGGCCATACCCACTCCTTATCGGAAAAAGACGGGGGCGACAGACCGCCGCCCCCTGAACCATCTGAAACACTCAGGCCGCAGCCGGCGCCGACACGAAGCCGGTGACCACCGCCCAGTCCTTCGCACTGGCGGTTCCTTGGCCCCACAGGATCTTGTCGACGCCGCGCAGTTCACTGAAGCCGACACCATGCTGGAAGCCGTAGTCATCCTCCTTGCGCAGCGTAGTCTTCGTGGTCTGGGCCCATGCCACCGCCAGCGCCTGGGCCCCGCACAGGTAGATCGGCGTGATGGGAAACACCGGGACGGAGGCGGTGTTGTCGAAGTGGCCGATTTCCGGAATTTCCCGGACCACGACACCGTCCCAGTACAGGGAGGTGGTCCCGGTGAACAGAGGATTGTTGACGGCGCGCTCGCGCGCGTCCTTGTGCACATCTTCCATGTCCTTCTTCAAGTCACGGAAAGCGCGCGAGCCGGCGAACAAAACGAAGGTTTCCTCATCCTCGCCGTAGGTGTACGGTCGGATTCCATCGCCGTTGACCGTTTCGGCTTCCTGCGCAATCTGCCGCATCAGCGACACCACGTCCCGGGTCAACGTCATCTCCGGGGTGATGTTACCCAGCGCGGAAGAATGGGTCGGGTTGTAGTTTGAGACGGCGTTGCCGTAGAGCACTCGGTCAGCGTTTGCCGAGTTCCAGGCATTCTTCTGCCCTGCCGTCGCTGCGGCGTACGGCACCCCTTGGACCGACCCGAGGGCCCGGATGATGTCGTTGCGCAGGTAGCGCATCGCCAGATCCTTCAGCGCCTGCCTGCCGGCATTGCGAACATCGAATGCCGAAGCCTGCTCTTCTTCCATGTTGACCACGGTGGCGTCACGGACAACGCCGATCTTCACCTGGTGGCCATCGTTGGGCAGCGCCTTCTCGTTGCCCACCAGGGTAGTGGTGCCGGTGTTCGGGCCGGCATCGGCATCCAGCGCGCCGACCAGGTTGATGGTGATGGCATCACCCTTCTTCTTGGTCAGGTTGTTCTTGACCTGGATGATGCTGTTTTCGCTGGTGCCCATGTAGCGCTTGAAGCGGTTGGCGCGGACGTACTCCATGAAGAAGTTGTCGTCCCACTGCTTGGCGCGCACGGCGGCGCTGATGGTCGTGTTGGTCACGGGTTAAGTCCTCTCGAAAAGTGACTGGAAAACGTCGGGGTTTGCGGCGAGCTCGCCGCGCGTGTTTCGTGCCTGGGAGAGGTCAGGCGGGATCTCGGCAGCGGCCTTCTGGCGCTGGGCGGTCTTGGCAGCCTGTTCGGCTTCCCACTTGGCGCGCAGATCGGCCTCGATCTTTGCGCGGTAGGCCTCCGGGTCCTGCATCTGCTCGAACTCGGCCAGCTTCTTGCCCATCTTGTAGGCGGCCATTGCAGGGTTAGGCGCGGCCATCACCTCGCGCACGACTGCCGGGTTGTTCTCGGCATGACGCATCACCACAGCGAATGCGTCGTCGTAGTCGGGGTACTGCTCGCGCGCGCTTGCCTCCAGCGCCGCATACAACCGCTGGTTGGATTCGTTCTGGACACGCTGCAGGTAGCCCCCGGGGTCCTCGAAGTAGTTCGGGGCCGGTTCCTGCGGGGCCTGGCTGCGTAGCGCCTCCAGCTCTTTCTCCAACTTCTGCCGCTTCTCCCGCTCTGCCTTCAGGGCAGCAAGCGGTACCGCGCTGGGCTCCTTGACTTCCGGGGTCGCCGTCACCTCGGGCGCCTGCTCTGCAGGCTCCTCCACCACTTCGGCCGTTTCCTGCTGCGGGGCCTGCTCGGGCGCTTCATCCACGGCCTGGGCCGTTTCTTCCGCCTGCTCGGGCTGGGCCGCAGCGAAGTGTTCGTCAAGGAAATCGCGGTTCTCGTTGCTCATTTCTCGCTCCTATCGACCGTCCGCCGTCGTCACGATTCGCGCCATTGCGTGCGCGTCCGCCGCCCGGATGGGCACCTCTCAGCCAGCAAAAACCCCGCTCGATGGCGGGGTCTGCTGGGGTTCTGCTTGCGGCCGGATGGCCGTGATTCGCTCTGTCTCGGCTCGATATCGCTCGATGCCGAGTTCCTCCTGCCGGATGGCAAGTTCGTGCTGCTTCAGCTGCAGCTCTGCGGCCTTGATCGCGCCATCTGCCTGGGCTTCCTGCACCTTCTGCTCAGCTTCCTGCACCGCCTGCTGCGCCTGCTGCAGTGCCGCCTGCATTTCCTGTATCTGCTTCTGGACCTGCGGGGGGATTCCGCCCGATTCCAGGTGTTCAAGGATCTGATCCTTGTTCCGCAGGCTGGACGCTTCGATGATCATCTTGGTCGGGATGGATGCCGGGTCTGCCTTCTTCAGCTCGACCAGCGACTGGTACTGCTCGCTCTGCAGATTGACCGAGTCCGGGCCATCTTCAAGGATCAGGTCAACGTCCAGCTCGGCCAGTGGGTTCTGGATGCTCACCACCTGCATCATCATCGGATCAGCGCGAAGCTGGGCAACCTGCTGCGGGTCGAGGGGCTGTCCAGACTGCTCGGCCTGCTGGATCATCATGTCCGCCTGCGTCACAGGGCGATTGACCGCCACCCAGCGCATGTTGCGCTCGTCATCGGTGACTCGAATCCAGCGCTCTTCGTCCCAATACTGACGGATGCGGTACCAAACCTGCCGGTACACCTCCCAGCTCCAGTCGCGCAGCGCCTCGAACACGCCGGCCATCTCCGACAGGCCAGAGGCCATCATCATTTCCTGAGCCCGTCCGCTCGGCGCGCTTGCATCACCTTCGATGGCCGGGTTCACGCCGCTGACGTCGATCTCTGCTTTCGCCTCTTGCAGCAGACTGAACTGACCCTGCGCCAAGGCGATGCCGTCGTGAATCTCGAACCGCATGCCCTTGTTAACTTCAACGTAGCCATCCGGCCGCGCAATCTCGCGTCGCGACTGCTCTCGGTCGTCGGTAGAGCCCTTCTCGGCCACAACCTGACGGCTGTTCAGCAGGTGGAGTGCCTTGGATCGACGCTTGTTGATCTCGTCCTGCGGGGAAACCATGCGCCGCACGACGCCGTAGCGATTGTTCTCTCGGTCGATGTAGGCCGAGGTCCCGATCAGGTCGCACTGCGGGATGCCGTGCTCATCCACGTACGGCGATACCTGCGGGTCGCGAAGGAAGCCACCGCCACAGACGATGGCAGTCCACCACTCCCCGTCCTTCTTGAAACGGTGCTGCAGAACGCGAACGCGGCGGCGCTTGAGGTCGCCCCACGCGAACTGTGGGCGGTCATCGAAGGTGTCGCCAGTCGAACCCGGGCTGGAGTAGCAGCCCTGGATGATCAGCTCCACGTCTTCGCGGTTGGCGTCAGGCCCAGCCAGCGCGATGGCCTCCTGTTCGTCCATCCACAGGACGACGCCCTTATAGGCGGCATCGGAGAAGTCCCGTTTGCGGCTGTGCGGATCCCAATAGAACCGATCCCACGGAACCGGGTTGATCTTCACTTCGAACTGCTCGCCATTTCGCTCGACGGCCACGACTGCCGCGCCAGCGCCCTCGATGAAGAGGTTCTCTGCCGTGCCAGAGCGAACCTGAGAGAACCGGTTGTTGTCGCAGACAAAACGGATCGCGTCAGTAGCCGACTCCGACTCAGCCTCATGTTTCGGGGTGCGCGGGTAAGCGCGCGGGTCGGTACGGATGCGCTTCTCGTGCCCGATCAGAGAGTCGATCTTGGGCGCGATACGGTTGCTGACCACGGGCGGCTGCTTGCGCTTGCGCAGCGCCTCCAGCTCGTCGCCAGACAGCTGCTTGCCGTCGTAATAGTCGCGGTCACGCTCGGACAACTCTCGCGCCGGCCGGCACGTGTCGTCCGACTCCCGGAACTGCTGCAGGATCTCGGCATGGCCGATTGTCTGGTCAGTGTCGGTCATACCGTCTTCCAGCTATCAGGGTCATCGTTGTGGTCATCGCCGTAGTCGCTGGTCCGGCGCTTGCGCTGTCCGTCCTGCGGCTTCGCGGCGTCGGCCATGAAATCCAAGCCCCTCCCAACAAGGCTGCACACGTCAACGCCGTCATCCTGGCGGCCGTCTTCGCCGTTGAAGGAGCAAAGCTGATTCAGCAGCCGCACGGCCCATGGCAGCCGCGGAAAGTACACCGTGCCGGCAGACGCTCGGGCGGCGAAGCCCAGCGCACGCTCTGCCTTGCTACCTGCCGATGCAAGCGCAACGCGGCTCACGAACGTCTGCGTCTCTCGCATCCGCTTGGAGATCGAGGATTCGACCGCCCGGAGAATCACCCCCTTCTCTTCGAAGGCGGCAAGCGGCCGATGCTGGGCCAGCAGCCCGATCCACGCATCGATCCAGGTGGCCGGGTCCGTCTGTCCGTGCCACCAGTCCACGGCATACAGGTCGCCAGTAGAGGACAGGCCCCATACGCCGTGCTCGGTGAAGTCCCCGCCATCCGGCGTGACCGCGTAGTCGCTGGCGATATACAGGTTCAGTCGGCTCGGGAGCACGTCGTAGAACTGGAACCAGTCACGCTTGAACATCAGGCCGGCCGCACTGCGGCACATCCCCTCCCAAACGTGCTGGTAGAGGTCAGCGTTGATACGCTGCAGCTTGACGCGTTCCTTCTCCAGCTCCTGAGGAAACCATGGGTTGTCCCGCCAGTTGATCGTCACGACTAGCGTGTCGGGGTCATCCATCCCCGCGAGCTGGTGAACGAAGTCGTCCTCCTGATCCGGGTTGTAGGACCACCACAGTTCGGATCCGGGCTTGCGGATGGTGGGGATCAGCGTAGTCGCCGATGCCTCGCTCACCGAGTGCGCCTCTTCGATCCATGCCCCGTCGAAGCCTTCATAGGACTTGATCGAATCTGCGGTGTGCTCCTTCAAGCCAGCAAAGGCGAACTCACTGTTCTCTGCCGACGTACCGGCCTGCCCCTTGATGACCTGCTGCTGCACGTCGTAGTAATAGCCGAGGTTCAGTGCCTGGATCTGATCGGCCAGCAGGCGAAGGGACGATTCCTTGATCGACTTCTGCGTCTCGCGGCAGCACAGCCAGCGAGTAGGGCGAAGGATGCCGCGCGTGGCCAGCATCCGCCCAATGGACCAGGACTTGCCCGAGCCACGTCCGCCCCGGGCGACCTTGTGCCGCTGGGTCCCGGTCCAGAACGGAAGCATCGCCGCCGGCACATCCAGCCTCAGCGCGCTCATTCCTTTCCGGGCTCCACACCGTTGATCGTCACTGCCGTCACGATCTGCATGGGGCCGCCATTGGCGCCGGTGATCTCCTGTTGCACCTTGTCGCCCCAGCGCTTGGGGTTGAACTTGGCCAGCAGCTTCAGCCGCGTCTCGATCTGCAGCTTCCGGTGACCCAGCATGTCGCCACGCTTGACCTCGACCGTGTTGCCGTCCTTATCCAGCTTGACCTCTTCGCCTTCGAGCGGAGTGTCAGCAATGGCCAGGCACTCTTCAGCCAGTGCTTCCTCGCCCAAAACCCTCGCACGCGCGATGGCGGCGGATACTTCTGGCCGCTGAGCCTCCCAATCCCGCACCGTGCGTGGCGCGAGGTCGGTTCCCTCTGCCTGCAGGTCACGGCACACCTGTGTCAGAGGCGTGCCAGCTTCGAGCCTGCTGCAGATGTGGTCGACCAACTCCTGACTGAACTTGCTCGGACGCCCGCCTGCCATCACACCACCTCCAGCAGGCCAAGGCTCACCACGGGGCCGTGATCAGCTGAGCGGATGCGGACCTGGTACAGCCCGGCGGCCAGCTTGTGACCCTCAGGAACGGTGAAGTCCACCCGGCCGCAAGGCTGGCCAGTTGCAAGCCAGGTCGCCTGCACATGGGACCGCCCGTAGGCAATTGCCTCGACCTGCAGCGGCATGGCCGATGCGTCCACCGGTCCAGTCTCGTCCCTCAGCCAGCACTGACAGGCCACGTCGGAACCTCGGATGGCCTGATAGGAGCGCTGCTGCACGATCATCTGGCTGGTCAGAACTGCTTGCTGCACCCACACCTCGACCTGGAACGTGAAGACTGAGGATTCCTCGGCGCCAGAGTCGTACTGGATCGCCGCTGCATCGTTGAACTGCATCGGGGATGGCTGCCAGCTGCTGGGGCCACCCTCGTTGGTGATCGTGGTTGTGACGTCGCTGATCTGGCTCGGGTAGTCCCCCGGCGCGTCGCCGGTGTAGCTGATCGCGGCAACGCGGTAGGTGGCGGTTTGCGCATCCGCCCGGGATACGCGCCATTGGTTGCGGCTGCCGCCTGACGAGCTGAACCGGGATGATGCATAGGACACGTCGTCCGAGGTTTCGATGTTGAACGCGATCCCAGATGCGCCCAGCAGCTGCCAGCTCATGGCTTACTCCCGATCCGCCTGGATCACGGCTTGGCAGGCGCGGAGCTGGTCGTCGGCGTCGGTGACGATTCGAACAGCAGCTCCGACAACCTCTGGACGTAGTTCGGCTCGCGCATCACGTTGGACGGCGCCGGCTGCGGCTTCGGACAGACGGGCGGTGTGACAGGTCGCGAGGTCGTCGCGCAGCCGGAGATTGCCGCTGCGCAGGTCAGCCACAACAGCAGAAGGGACGGCCTCGGCCGCAGTGCGGTCTTGCTCATGCTTGGCTCCGATTGCGGCCAGGTTGTCGGCCTGCTGGTGTTCGGTGGCGCGGGTTTCATTCACCTGCCGCACCACGGCGGCGCTGGACTCGGCCTGCTGCCGGGCCTCGGCGCCCTCGGCCCTATCGCCGCGCCACGCCCAGCCGCCCGCGAACATTGCCGCCGACCACACGACAAAGGCGGCGAGTACGGCGAGGACGCGATTCACGGGCGAGCCTCACAAAGTCGGCGCTCGTCGGCGCGGCGGTTGGCCAGCCCCTGTACCCGCTTGCCATCGGCATAGACCCAGCGGTCCAGCTCGGGGCACCAAGCAGCAGCAGGCTGGCCAGCGTTGATCTTGCGAACGAGCGTCGAGCGGCAGGCCGCAGTCACGCCGACGTTGTAGGTCCAGCTCAGGACCGCTGCCCACTCGTTTTCTCGCAACGGCACGTTGATGCACTGGCTCACCCCGGCCAGGAAGCTGCCGAGACGACTGTTCAGCTTCTCGGCGCACTCCTGCTCGGTGTACCGGACCTTGTCGGGCTTGCCGGTGTCGCCATAGCAGTAGCTGGCCACGCCGACCATGTCGATGTAGGGCGTGGGCGAGTAGCCCTCCCACGGCTTTACCAGCGCGGCGGCGGCCAGCGCGATGACTGCAGCGGCGCTGCCGCCGATTACCTTGGCCTTCATGCCTTCACCTTTTGCCGCCAGTCGCGGACCCAGCGCCACACGAGATATCCGATCTGCGCTACAAGGTAGATCGCAGTCAGCCACAGAATGGCGTTGTCGAGGGTGGCGCCAGATACCACCGCCCCGGCCACTGTGAGCGGGGGCGTGACCTTGGCTGCAGCCGTGGCGACAGTGGCGATGGCTTCTTCGCGCATCAGGATTCCATGGTTGGTCCGGAACGGCATGGCGCCCTCCCCGTTGGTCAATAGGTGCCCGTCACCGCAGCCGGCTGGCTTGGCGATTTGGTCCGGTGAGGGTGGACGGGCGTGGATGGGTGCGGGGGCTAGATTCGAACCAGCGACGGCCGGGATATGAGCCCGGTGGCCTGGACCTCTGGCGTACGCCCGCAGATACGAAAAACGGCCCGCCGGTGAGGGCGGGCCGTTGAAATGAGGCAGCTGTGGCAGCTTGCCCGCATTTAACCTAATCCGGATAATCTCGTCAACCAATCACTTCGGTGCGGAAGAAGTCCTGCGCCTTTGCCAAGTTGCGCGACTGGCGACCGTTGAGGCGCGCGCTATCCAAGTCGAGGCGTATATCGAGACTATCGGTAGTCGCGTCATATTCCGCTCGGACGCCCTTCCTTGCGAAGAAGTCCTGGTACTCGGACAGCAATTCTTCATTCACTCTCTGTCGGCTGGTGTTCGCTTTCAGGTCTGCAAGCTCCACCGTATGGTGGAACACCATATCGCCGGAGTGCATCATGCGGCTGATGCCAGCGTCCACGAAAGAGTTCAACTCGGTCTGCAAATACTCACGCTCATCAGTTTTCATAGACCCTCCTTTAGGGCCCCTTAAGCAGCGCCACAAGTCTGGCGCAGAACAACCATAACACCCATCATAAGGCATTCGCAAGCCCGTCCGTAACACGCCAAATTGCGGCTCACGCGGCTGCAGATATGGCCAGTAGCATTCCATGTACACGCTCGGTTCCTCGCCGTGCCATATCTGCATAGCTTGCCTGGCTGATGGTAGAAAGCCCCGAGATTTGCAGCAGCGAGTTCGCCGTGTGCCATCGCTCGATCTTCCGCCGGCCCTGGCCGCAGTAGTAGGCACGCAGCACCCAGCCGATAGCTGGCGCATACCTACTGATCTCGAACACCGCGTCCTCGATCTGCTGCGCCTCCGGGTTGATCTCCAGCGGCTTATAGCCCGTCGCCCTGCCCGGCATTTCGTGGTGCTCCATCAGCACCGCCAGCAGGTTCTTCGACGCGTGGCCGAGGTATTCGCAGTCCTTGTGCAGCGCGAATTCCTCACCCCAATGCTCCATGCGGCGCCGGATGTAATCGCTCATCAGGTCAGTCTGCATCGCGCATCCCCTCCAACACTTTCTCGTCAAATCGGAACACCGGCAGTTTCCCGTCGGCGTCGCAGCTCCCCTGCCGGTCGGGCCGGCCCAGGCAGTGGGCCGGGCTGCCGTTGCGGTCGCGCATGCTGCAGACCGCACAGCGGCCATGCCGCCGCAGGTAGGCGCTGTAGCGCTTCCGCATGCGGCCCTCGGACGAGGTCAAGTTGCGCCCCCGTGCGTGTGTTCGGCATAGAGCGCGATCAGCAGCGCGTCGGCGCGGCCGTTGTCCTTCTTCCGCTGCAGCTGGGCGGCCGCGGCCGGGAACCGCTGGATGGCGAGCAACCGGCCTGCGTCCTTGCCCTTGCCGGACAGGTCGAAGCGGCGCTTCCACACCGATGGCTGGACCAGCAGCAGCTGCAGACCGAGCAGCCGGACCACGGCCTTCAGCTGCCCGAAGCCTTCGGCCAGGTTGTGCCGGGCCACCGAGCCCTCGACGGCCTTGCCCTCGGCGTTGCGCATAGGCCGGGCGTGGATCCGTTCCAGCGCTACGGCGATCGACACGCCAGGGTTGGCCTCTCGCTGGTGCCGCAGGAAGGTGGCCACCCCCCGGGCGTCGACCTCCCCGTCCATCACGGGCATGTCGACCATCGGGCCCGGTTCGCCATCCAGCAGGGTGACGATGGCGCCGGTCAGGCCAGGGTCGATGCCAAAGATCAGGCGGCTCGCCATGAGGTCTTCTCCTGGTGCTGTTCGATCAGGGTGTTCTGCAGGTCCAGCAAATAGTCGTCGTTGCCGATCTCCTGCCGGAAACGGCGCGGCTGCTTGGCGTAGGACGGCCCGAACAGGCGCTCGCAGGTGTGAGCGTCCATGCCGCCGAAGGGTTCGCCGCGGTGCGACCACGGGTTCAGGCCGATGGTGAAGTCATGCCCTCGCCGCTGCTGGCCGTGCTTGCCGCCCACGGTCAGGTGGTGCACCTCACAGGGAATAAAGCCCAGGCCGAGCGCCTGCGCGACCACGCAGCCGATGTCCTTGATGGCATCCATCCGCTGCTGCTGGGTAACCGTAGGGTTGCTGGTAGACCGGCCGCGCTTCATCATCGAACTCCCCAGCAAACCGGCGTCGAAGCACCTTCAAGATGAAGAAACACGCCCTCAACTTCGCTCAAACTGCAGTTCTTGCGGTTTCGCTGGGGACTTTTGCTACTTACTTCGAGTATTCGAGCACTGGCGTTGGCCCATTGTGGACGGACACGCTCCTTGCGATCACCGGGTGGCTCGCCGGACTGCTGCTCATTTGGGCCGCTTCTGTTTTCAACCAAGACATCATCGCAACCAAGCCGCAATGCCCCACATGGGCGCGGATCATTCTCGTCGGCACTGCGCTCGCAGCTGCTCTCTCCGCACTGGCCGCCGCCACCAGGATTGCCAAAGAGGAACAGATCAACGCAGCGTGCGAGCGGATAAAACAAAGCAGTCCTGAGGAAGCCTATGCAACACCGCGATGCAGGGAGTACTTCGTTGAGCGCCACCGAGCCGATCGACGCTTCACCCGAGACTGAGGGCTGCCCGGGGCAGTCTTTATGCGGGGCTTCGATCTGTTGGAGCAAGCAACGGCTCACAGCCGTCCCCATGGATTCTTTCAGGCTCATGCGGCGTACCTCAGCAGTCGTTTCGGAGCCTGATCGCGCAGCCGCACGTCGTTCTCCACAGCCCACGCCTGAGCGAAAGTGATCAGGTCGGCCATATCGCCCACCGTCATGCGGCGGGTCTGGATGGCCAGGTTCACGATGCTGGCGCCGTCCAACGACGGCACCACGTCGCCCTGCTGGCGGTTTGACTCACGCGCCCACGCATCGACCAGCAGGCGCTTCCAGCCCTCCCCGTCGATCCAGCGGCCCGCCCACTGCCGCTGCTGCGCGATCTCGCCGCAGATGGCATGGAACATCGCGTTCTGCTCCAAGCTGCGGCTAGGCTTGTGTTCCTGCACCGTGACCCGGACGTCCTGGCCGAGTTCGAGGAACTGGCAGGCGAACTGCCACGCTGCTGCCATTCGGTCGCGCGCGTTCTCGGCGCGCAGGATGAAGATGGATGGCTTCATTGCTCGTCGCTCCTGTTCAGTGCTGCGGCGAGCCCTCGACGAGGCCTCGGCGCGGTGCCGGCTGCTGGTGCCGAGGCGGTCGACGCCTTGGGCTGCCAGTACTCGGGCAACGGTGAGAATCGGAAGTACTCCGGCTGGTAGAGCTGGCGCACCATGCCGGGGGCGCCGTTGCGCTGGATGGCCACGATCAGCTCGGCGGTTCCCTCCCAGCGGCTGCCGGGGTTATAGATTTCGTCCCTGTAGATGAAGATCACCGCGTCTGCATCCTGCTCGATCGACCCCGAGTCACGCAGGTCAGCCACGATCGGACGTTTGTCAGTGCGTTCTTCCAGCTTCCGGTTGAGCTGGCTGAGCAGCAGGATGGGCAGACCCAGCTCGCTGGCGGTGAGCTTCAGCGCCATGGTGATATCGCCGATGCCGGCCGCGCGGTTGTCGCCGTTCACATGCATCAGCTGCAGGTAGTCGATCACCACCAGGCCCAGAGCGTTGCGCGCGTGCATCCGACGAATCTGCGCGCAGACGTGCTCGACCCTGGCACGTTTCGGCCGGCTCACGAAGATTGGCGCCTGCGACAGCCTGCGGGTTGCCTCGGAAGCACTGGCCCAGTCGGCGTCGTCGAGCTTTCCAGTACGGATCCGGGTGCCGCTGATGCCGGCTTGGTTGGCCAGCATGCGGTCGCCCAGTTCCTCCGGCTGCATCTCGAAGGTGAACACCGCCACGGGCTTGTGCAGCCGCAGCGCCACGTGTTCCGCCATGTTGATGGCCTTGGTGGTCTTTCCCATCTTCGGCCGCGCCGCCAGCACGTACAGGCAGCCCGCCTGCAGGCCGCCCAGCAGTTCGTCCAGATCCGGGTCGCCGGTGGTCAGGCCGCTGATGCCGCCCTCAGACGTTGCCCTTTCTCCCAGCCGGTGGAACACCCGTTCCATTACCGGCGCCACCGATTCCAGGTCGCACGGCTCGCGGTCCAGCATGCTGCCGATGCGCGTCTGCGCCTCCCCCACCAGGTCCAACGCGCTGCGACCCTCGGGGCTGTATGCCGCGTCGATCAGGTCGTGGCCGGCGTCGATCAGCGCGCGCAGCTTCGCCTTCTCGGCCACGATCTCGGCATAGGCCCGCACGTTGGCTGCCGACGGCGTGTTGTTGGCCAGCTCGATGATGTAGGCACCGTCGCCCACCTGCTCCAGCTGCCCTGCTGCCTCGAACCACTCGCCGATGGTCACCACGTCGAACGGCTGGCCCTTCTCGGCCAGATGCTGGATGCAGCGCCACAGCAGCTGGTGATCGCGCCGGTAGAAGTCGGCCTCCTTCAGCACGTCCTGAACTTCGATCAGGGCGCGGTTGACCAGCATCAGGCCACCCAGCACCGACTGCTCGGCTTCGACGCTGTGCGGCGGCAGGCGCAGCGATTGCTGGTCGTTGTACAGCGCCGACAGGCGGCTCACTTCGTCACGGGCGGCGCTCACTGGCTCACCTCCGACAACGCCCGGTCAGCGAGCTTGGCGATAACCGCTTCGCGCAGCAGGTACTCGAAATCGGGCTGCCAGTTCTCATGGCCCGGACCGCCAGGCAGGCGGCCAGCGTGGAAGTCGTCGTCGGCTGCGGTCTCGAAGTACAGCGCCCAGAACTGGGGCGTGACGCGCTCATTGCCGAACAGCTGCTGGCAAAGCTGGCGCACCGTGGGCAGCGCCTTCTCCACGGCCTTGATGCGCGGCTTGTTCAGCACCGTGCACTTCGCCAGCAGGCCGTTCGGCTTCGCCAGCGTGGCGTTGAACGCGGTCTGCGCGTCGGAGGCGATCTGCCGGATGCGCTCCTGCCGTTTGGCCTTGGGGTCAGCAAACGGCGGGGTCGGGTCGCCCGTCAGCGTCAGCTGCGGGGACGAATCCGAGCGAAGCGAGGAAGTCTTTTCCTGCTCCTGCTCCTGCTCCTGTTCCTGTTCCTGTTCCTGTTCCTGATTAGGCATAGTCTTCGGCAAAGCCTTCGGGGAAGCCTTCCCGAAAGCCCTGTCGAATGCCTTTGCGAAAGCCTCTCCAAGCCCGTAAACAAAGGTTCTCAGTACTTCGAGAGCCTCCCATTTCAGGGGGCATTCGGGGATCAGGTCGAACTCTGCGGCCCAGCTCAGCACCACGTTGGGCGACTCGGGCCGGTTGTGGTTGATAGCCTTCGGCACCCAGACCACGCGGGCCTTGAAGTCGGCTTCAACCATGCCTTCGCGGAAGGCTTCCCCGAAGGCTTTGTCGAAGTCTTCCACTTCCCAATCCAGTTCCTCGGCCATCGCCGCGCGGCCAGCACGGAACAGGCCGGGGATCGGGCCAGTGTGCGGACCGGTGATCAGGAACAGCCACAGCCCTTGGCCGCATGGCGGGATCGGCGTCAGGCGCCGGAACTTCTCGTCGCCCCACGTGCGCACCTCGACCTTGCGATACCGGCCCTTGGCTTGACGGATGTCTGCGTCTGCCATCAGCCGGCCCTCAGCAGCATCAGGCAGCCAGCGGTGTGCCAGAACACCCGCACGGCCAGCATGGCTTTCTCGGTCACGTTCATGGCCACTTGATCCCCAGCTTGGAGAGCGTGCCGCTCAGGTTGGACAGGT
>JAAIGF010065414.1_pt1 | contig 26486 bp, 18 predicted proteins | sample 6487441 | NCBI WGS metagenome assembly JAAIGF01 (sample SAMN13974129, study PRJNA590717) | phyllosphere metagenome | biome: pepper field; feature: multiple bacterial spot infested pepper fields; material: pepper leaves; isolation source: leaves from pepper fields | host: Capsicum annuum ... | reverse complement strand
TCAAGCCGTTCGCGTTCTTCGTTGGAAAGGTGGGCTGCAATTTCGTTATAGAGGTCTTGCTTGACGAACGGCACGAAGGCCTTGCCGCTGTCGAACAGCTCGCCTTGCGGCAGTCGAGTCAGGAATGATCGTACCTCATCGGTCTCGACCTTCAGTGCAAACATACCCATCAGTTCGGCGGCCTTTTCGGCGGGGCGGGTGTCGGTAGCTGGGAAGAACGACGCATGGGGCTTTCGCTTATCGTCACGACCCAAAATGATGATTGGGCAAGGCAGGGTGATGGGCGAAGCAGCGTTCGTGGTTGCGGTGTTCATTTTCAGTTCTCCAAATAGAAGAGGGGCCGCGATGGGCCCCTCAATGCTGGCAAAAGCACCAACTCGTAATGGTATACCATTACAATCTTAGATTGTCAAATACGCGGCTACGCAACCACGCCCAGCTGATGGAGACCGATGTTCAAAGAAAGGAGGCAGGCAACTGTACCTGCCTCCTTTCACATTCGTTACATGGCCGGAAGAACAGCGATGTCGCGAACTTCATTCTCCACCCCGGTGATCGCACCGACCTCCGTCGCGGCACCCGTTTCGAGATTGACAGTGTACAGCATCTTGTTTGCAGCGAGGTAGGCAGTGTTCTTGCCGCCTTCCATGCCCTGAATGTCGAAGGCATAGGTGGCAGGTTTGTCTTTGAGACCGAGCTTTCCGATTGCCTTCAGAGTGCCGTCATTCGGCTTGGTCTGCTGGATGAGAGCACCGATGGTCGCGTCGATGTTGTACATTGCGGTCTTTTCCGGCTTGCCAATGGAGTTGGTATAGGCGGCAGCGACAATGTTCGGCGTTTCGCCCTTATGCATGTCGCCATCCTCATAGGCCAGCGTTCCGTCTACCGTGACTGCACCGGTATCTGGATGGACGCGGTGATTGGTGGTGCCAGTCATGAAGCGAAGACGATCGGCCATGGGATTGAAATCAACGACGACCGGCGCCTCTGTCATGGTCAGCATCTTGTCCATTTTCGCGAGATCAGTGGCAGCACCGCTTTCGAGATTGATGGTGACGATGCGATGATCCGGGGTAACACCGATTACCGTCTTGTTGCCGGGGCGGTAGTCGATGCCGACGAGCTTGTCGACGCCGGTTACTTCCATGGTCTTTATCACCGCGGGCTTTTCGGTATCGAACATGACGAGTGTCTTGTCGCCCGTAAGCCCAAGAACGGGTGCCGAAAAGGCTGTCGATGCTGTGGCGGCAAAGGCAGCGGAGGCGATCAGTGCGAAACGAATGGTCTTCATGTCTTTCTCCCGTGCGTTCAACATTCAAGAAGGCATCAGGCACTCGGCTCTTGACCCTTCATTATTGAAGACACCGCAGAGGATGCGTTTGGATGCAGGCTATAAAAATAATTTTCAGGATGCATCCATTCGCGGGCGGGATGGGTATAGTTCCTGAAAGCTAACGATGTTCACCATCGGCATCAGGGGAGGGTAAGGATATTGATGGGCTCTGGGCCGGATGATCTGGATAAGGCGCTTGCCGCCTGTGCCAAGGGTGACCGATTGGCACTGCGACGCATTTTCGATCAGGAAGCCGGGCGGCTGGTCGCTGTGGCGCAACGTATCGTCAGGCGCCGCGAACTCGCCGAAGAGGTTGTCCAAGAAGCCTTCATCCGAATATGGACCCACGCTCATCAATACAGTGCCGACCGTGGTTCCGCGCGGGGATGGATATATGCGATCGTCCGGAACAGGGCGCTCAATCTCCTGCGGGATGGCAGGCGCGAGCATTCGGTCGAAGAGGTCGAAACCCTTCAGGAAGCCGAGCAGGCAGACACAATCATGGCGGCGTGGCAACGGCTGGATCGACAATCCCGGCTACACGAATGCCTCGGATCGCTCGATGAGACGAAGCGGCACGGCATTCTGATGGCCTATGTTGGAGGGTATTCTCATGGGGAGATCGCCGGAAGACTGCGCATTCCGCTTGGGACCGCGAAATCCTGGATCAGGCGCGGGCTTCTGACGCTTCGGGAGTGCATGGCATGACATATGACCGCAAGGACATAGTGAACCTCGCCGATGAATATGTGCTGGGTCTGACCGAGAGCGCCACTGCCGCGGAAATCGAGGAAGCCATGGAGCGCGATCCCGAACTGAAGGCCGCGATTGCCGCAAGCCGAGAGCGTTTTCTGCCGCTGGACACCGCTGTTACACCGGCAACCGTCAACGAGGCTCTGTGGCATCGCATTGAATCGGCGCTGCCTGCGCAGCGTGGGACAAACGATACGCCTGTTTCCACGGTTGCGAATGACAACAGCAGCAAAGGCTGGAAGATCGCGGCGCTTTCATCGATTGCCGCTGCGTTGTTACTTGCCGTTGGTCTTGGCTACAGCCTCACTCGCACGACAGAGCCGCTTGTTGTCGCCGTTCTGATTAATGAGGCCGGAGAGGTTCAGGCTGTTGTCGAAGACTTTGGCAATGAACGGGCAACGATCCGTATGCTGGCGGATTTTGCTGTGCCAAACGATAAGACGATTGAGGTCTGGACGCTTCCATCGCGGGAAATGGGGCCTGTTTCGCTTGGATTGCTGAAGGGCGTTCACTCAGCTCGCCTTGACGGGCCCGCGTTGCCCACCCCGCGTGACAATCAGCTATACGAGATTACGCTCGAACAGGCGGGCGGATCGCCAACCGGTCGCCCTACCGGCCCGATCTTGGCCAAGGGATTGGCAAGATTTCCGCGCTGAAATGCTTAAAAATGACGTCTAACTATTGGATGGGTGGGCGCATCTAAACACACGCCCAACCCCGTAGATCAAGCAAGAAAATCGATCAGGTCCTGATTCAGGCGGTCTGGCACCGTTGCAAAAAGACCATGGGGTTCACCATCGTACTCGATGAGCTTTGCTCCGGCGATACCGTTCGCAGCTGCTCGGCCTGTCGGATCGATTGGCACTGTCTTGTCGCCCGTGCCGTGGATGACAAGCGTCGGTATTGTAAACGCGGCGAAATCTGGCCGGAAGTCTGTCTTTCCGAATGCGTCAACGCAATCGATCGTTGCCTTCGGGCTAGCCATAACACCGAGAACGAATGACCAATCCAGCACGCCTTGGCTGACCGGGCTGGTCACGAAGCCGACGCCGTAGAATGTCTTGGCAAAGCTTTGCAGGAAGTCGAAGCGATCCTTGCGGATATCCTTCTTCATGCCTTCGAAGACGCTGACATCAACACCATCAGGGTTGCTCTCATCCTTGAGAAGATAACCGGCAACCGATGCGACAAGAACTGCTTTCGATACCTTCGACGCGCCATGGCGTGAGAGATAACGAGCTATCTCGCCGCCGCCCATGGAAAAGCCGACAAGCGAAACGCTCTGGAATTCGAGGCCATCAATGACGGCGGCCAGATCGTCTGCGAATGTATCGTAGTTGTAGCCGCTCGCGGGATGTCCAGACTGGCCAAAACCACGACGGTCATAGGTGATGACCCTAAATCCTGATTCAAGCAGAGCCACCGTCTGGTATTCGAACATATCGCCGGTTAGTGGCCAGCCGTGAATGAGGATAACGGGGCGACCTTCACCCATATCCTTGACGTGCAGTTTCGTGCCGTCTTTTGCTTCGATAAATGCCATCTAGTGACTCCCTTGATGATGTCACCAGTAAAGCTTGTCACGGGCGTCGGGTTCCCCAAGTCATTTCACCATGATCTGGACAGAAACGATATCGCGGTTATCACCCCGAGCTGTCAGCTCAGCCGTCGAACTGGCGATACGACAATTTCTCTATTTCTCGCGGAGGCAGGCCATACTTGTTTAGGCAGGCCAATCATCTCGGCTTTCGCAGCCTGCTGTTGCGTTCTATCTTGTGACAAGCGTTCGTGTGCACCTTCAACAATGTCGCGCAGAAGGTAGTTTCCGTCTCCACTAGCCGTCAGGATATCCGCCATCGTTACTACCGAATACGCCTTTGCGACATTAGCAAATCCGCTCTGTTTTATCTTTCCCTTGAACTGGTTAGCTTTTTCGACCTCGTACTGTTCGACCTCACCTGTTTCGAGATCGACTGTTTCCACACTGTCAGCATAAAGTGAAAGTGTGTATCCGCTTTGCGGTGCTTTCATTATGTACAACGCTCTACCTTCGATATTTTCCGTCCAATTCTTGTAATAAAGGCATTTCGCCTGCGGAAATCCTGCCTCGAAGCGTTCGTTGACCATCGTCTGCCGGACCTCAATTTCTTCTTCAGACACGCCCCAAACCATAAAGTGACCATGCCAGAAGATGGCTGGTCCCTCCTTACCGGTGATGTTTGCACCATTGTAATAGTACGCGGCGTCCAGCGCCCCGAAATAGTTCATGCCCTTAAGACGCTTTGCCATCCATTTCTTTAGTTTGCCGAGGTTGAATGGCTCCGCGTCAGACAACGAGGTGACATGCTTCTTACACACGATGTCGACAAAGAAAACACTGCCCAACTCATTCAGTCGCAGTCGCCGCCGAATAAAATGATCAGCACTTTTCGCGTACGCGATCCTCGTGTGGAGGTTGATGGCGAAATCGTCTGATGCGTTTTGTTTCAAAAATTTCGTAAGCAGGTCAGGCGGCAATTTGTTCTTGCCTGCTGCTGAAACGTGATAACGCCAAATGGCCTTGTCGAGATCTTCATGCGCTTCCACGAAGGGTGCCAGCGAAATAACCGGTTTGCGTGCCATGTCAGAATCCAATGGGTGTTTTGAATGCGAGTAATTTGTTACTCGCATTGCTTATTTACCGTGATGGGGTGATGAGTGGGTTTGGGGTGTATATTGTGTATTACAATAGGGGCGGCTCAAGCACCTCGCTGGCTGCTACCTCCCTCACCTCGAAAACCGTTTTACCTTTGGCATCCTTATGAACAATAGCCTTGACCGTTACTGATGTCCGATGCGTTATCAATTCCAGTTCTTTCGCTGCGGGTTGATCAGGGATTTTCCACGTTAGTGACCTTGAAGGTCTCTTCTTCTCGAACTTTTCAATGACTAGGCCCGACACCCGCTCAGCTTTTTCTCCGTCAGCCCAAAACGGTTGCAGCAAACCGTTCAAACTTTTAGTGAGCGAAGAAGCATTGCTGTCCGCAACCGCATAATGGAGCACGAAAACCAAAGCCTGATCACTGTCGTCTGAATTTGTCCGAGGTCTACGCCGGTGTTTGAGCAGTGCTCGGAAAGGCAGAACTGATTCCACTGGTCTCGGTCTAATTTCAGGATCTGAGAGATAGCGTAAATCACAACGAGATTTTCAATTACAACCGTATCAGCCGCCGCGGTAGGCATACGAATTTTCCGGCGGAGGGGGTCGAGTATGGAGCAAAGGTTCTTGGCGTCGACCACAGCAGTCAGGCGACCAACGAGTGAAGCTTCAAACGCTTGCTCTTTTGCTCTCATTAACCGCGGACTTGTCTTTATTACATACGATGGTTGATCCCTGTTCGGCCCACGCATCCTTATCTCAAGCCCATCAGTCCATGAGCCCAATTTACGCCCAACTTTACTATTTGAGATACTCGTAGAATGGACGTTTTTTGGGGTACTAGCTGTGGTTATTTGCCTTGCTGGAGTACGATCAACTACGTTGACATCGTAGGGGTCACAAGTTCGATCCTTGTCACGCCCACCATCCCTATTCGGATCAAGGCCTTGCGAGAAATCGCAGGGCCTTTTTCTTTTGGAGTCGAGACGTCTGCCGGAAATATTTTGAGGCGAGGCCGAACCGACTTGCGGTTTCAGGTTTACTCGGGTTCTAATGCCATCGTCAGGGTGGTTGGATGAAACAGGGCCGCGCGCCAATGTCACTTTATTTCAAGGCTTGGCTATTTATCGTTTTGTCTGCGGCGGCTCTGATGACATCACCCGACTGGCTTCCCGCGCTTTCTCATTCTCTGGGCGTCAATAGGTCTGAAGTTGGAGGATTTTTTGCCCTGGTCCACGTGCTTGGCGTCATCTTTTTTTGTGCCTGCCCGTCATGTCATCTATCGCTGTTCAAGACGGACGGGCATTTCTACATCTACCATCCTTGGCCGAACAAGCGTTGCTCACGATGCGGGGCCGATCACACGAAGAGCATGTCGCCCAAGGAGTAGAGCCCTGTTTCTTGATGTGGCGGCTAACCTCTGACCGCCCGCGGGTTCCCCTCATCATCCACTGCCACCATGATAAACACGGCTTCGGTGACTTTGTCCCGGGATTGCTGCGAATGGCGGCGGGTCCAGGCTTCGATTTTTAGGGTGATGGAGGTGCGGCCGACTTTTTCGATGCTGGTGTAAACGCAGAGCGTGTCGCCGATCTTGACGGGCTTCTTGAAGACGATTTCGTTGACGGCGACGGTTACCGTGCGGCCGCCTGCCACATCATTGGCGCGCACGAAGGCGGCAAGGTCCATCTGGGACATGACCCAGCCACCGAAAATATCGCCTGCGGGGTTGGCATCGGCGGGCATGGCAAGAGTGCGGAGCGTTAGTTCCATATCGGTGGGCGGTTGCATATCCATAATCGAAAACCTTCTTATCGCGACCTCCCGGTACAGGAAATAGCGCAAGGCCCCTCGCCTCTCCAATAGCGGATTCGTCGCGGCTGCCTTTCGTGTAGCGCAGAGGAGGCGGCTGGAGCGCTCCACGATCACAAGAAAGCACGCGCATCGCTAAGTCTTCATTAACCATGTTTTGGCAGTCTATCGTTGAATTAGCTTATCTTCATATACTTCCAGATGCGGGCGAGGGTTCCGAAATGGCATATGACTGGAGTGGCAATGAGGTCAAACAGCAGCGGTACGATCTGGCCATCGTGGCTGGGCTGCTGGCAATAATTTCCATCGTGATCACGGCACCCTTCATGCTGACATTGCAGGGGCCGCCGACACCGCAGGCTGAGATCTACATCAAGATACCCGGGCAGGATCGCGAATTGACGCCTATGCTGCTGGCTCGGTCTTGACGAGTTCGAGATGCAGCACGCGCGGCGATAGCGTCTGAAGCACGGCTTCCGAGCGACCGATATAGACGATTGCGGTATCCTTCATGCCATCCAGCACCGCAGTCAGTCGGTCGATGGTTTCGGTTTCCAGACCTTCGAGAAGATCATCGATGAGCAGCCAGCGCGGTTTCAGCAACACGGCATTGGCCACGCGAATAGAGGCCTGCTCATCGGAATCGAACTTCTTGTCCCAGCGGATATTATCGTCCATGCGCGGGATGATGTGGCCAAGACCGCAAAGCTGCATGGCATCGAGAAAATCCTGCTCCTTGAACCTCTGCGGACTGCGCGGATAGGAAAGGATTTCACGCAACGGCGCGGCTGGCAGATAGCCATGCTGGGCAATAAACAGCGTCTCCTCGCGCGGCGGCATGGTGATGGAGCCCCTGCCCCATGGCCACAGACCGGCCAGAGCGGCAAAGAACAGGCGGCGATTGACGCCCTGATCGCCATTGATCATCACCCGGTCACCGACAGCAATCTCCACCGGCGCTTCGCGCAGGCGAAAGATACGCGACATATCCTGCCCGCCCGCATCCGGGCTGATTTCCACCGAGGAAATGCTGACGAGATCGGTTGCGGAACGGTTGATCTCGATGGCATTGCCGTGCCGCTCCACGCTGTCCATCTGAACCAGAGCGTTGCGGAAGATCGACACACGCTGCAAGGTGGCCTTCCAGCTAGCGATGGGGCCGAAATTATCGATATACCAGCGCAGTGCCACATTTACCTGATTGAACGCACCCACCGCCATCATCAGGCCACCGAAGGTGAGATTACCGGAGAAATAAACGGGTGCTGCAATCAGGATGGGCGCGACGATGGCGAGCCAGCCGTAACCGGCAGAGACCCATGTGAGATGGGTGAGCGCCATGGCAAGACCGCGAATGACGCCCAGCACCGCGTCGATATCCTCGCGAATGCGGTGACGTTCATTCTTTTCCCCGCGCGAAAGGGTGATCGCGGTGAGGTTTTCGCTGGCCCGCATCAGCGAGAAACGCAGCTCCGCCTCCTTGGAGTAACGCTCGGCATTGAGCGGCACCAGCCGGTAGCCGACGAGATTGCTGAGCAAGGAGGCCGAGCCCGCATAGACCAGCGCCGCCCAGACCATGTAACCGGGAATAGCCACCATTTGCCCATTGATCTCGATCGCAAAACCGGCAGAGAGGCTCCACAGCACGCCGATGAAGCTGACAAGGATGATGGTGGCGTTGACGAGGCCGATGGCGAGTGCCGTGCTGCTTTCGGCAAGGTTGCGCACATCGTCATGCAGGCGCTGGTCCGGGTTGATGGCGATGGAACCGAAGCTGGCGAGCTTCGCGGCGCGCCCCGGTTTCAGCCACTGGTCCACCATGTCTTTCGCCAGACCTTCGCGCATATTGAGCGCCGTCATCTGGTTCAGCCAGGTCTGGAATACGTTGAGCAAAAGCAGGGAGCCCGCAATCACCACGAAGACTTCCAGCTGATGCAGGAAGGCGGTGAGATCACGCCGTTCCAGCGCATTATAGAAGGGCGCGTTCCACTCGTTCAGCTTCACCTGACCATAGGCGGTGACGAGGATGATGGTGAGCAGGCCGCAGGCCAGCAGGATGAGGCGGTTGCGCACCGGAGACGTCCAGAATGCATCGCGCATGACGCCGAGCTGCGACCTGAAAGTAAGATCGAAACTTGCGTAAGTGGCAGCTTCCGCCGGGGAATTTCCTTGCGTCATCAATATCTTGCCACTTCCTGAAATCGCCGAAACGATGATTCTTATTGAAACGGATCATCTGTCTTTGTCATGACAGCAATATCATTCCGCCGGTACTTGTCCACACACGGCGTATTGCCCCGGCAAATCATGTGCGAGCGAATGCAGAAAGCACGTCAAATGTTCCTTGCTTTATTCGCGTGCATTGCACAAAATCCTGGCAACAGAGGGGGCGGAACAATCCGCATAGACCGGTAAAATCCGGGCAAGGGCACGCATGTCGATCAAAGCCAGCATCTATCACCTGACGCATTATAAATACGACACGCCCGTCCGCCTCGGACCGCAGATCATAAGACTGAAACCGGCCCCGCATTCGCGCACCAAGGTCATCAGTCACTCGCTGAAGGTCACGCCCGCCAACCACTTCGTCAATCTTCAGCAGGATCCCTACGGCAACTTCCAGGCCCGCTTCGTTTTTCCGGAACCGGTGAGCGAGTTCAAGATCGAGGTCGATCTTGTCGCGGATATGACGGTCTATAATCCCTTCGATTTCTTCGTTGAGGAAAGCGCCACCAAGTGGCCCTTCGATTATCCTGAAACGCTGAAGGAAGACCTGTCGATCTATCGCACGCCCGAACATGGCGGACCGCTGTTCAACGCGCTGATGCAGACAATCGACAAGACGCCCGGCCAGACCACTGTCGATATGGTCGTGGGTCTGAATGCGCGGCTGCAGCAGGAAATCGGCTATGTCATTCGCATGGAGCCCGGCGTGCAGACGCCGGAAGAAACGCTCGCCTCCGGCAAGGGCTCCTGCCGCGATACCAGCTGGCTTCTGGTGCAGGTGCTGCGCAATCTGGGTCTCGCGGCCCGTTTCGTTTCCGGCTATCTGATCCAGCTTGCGCCTGACCTGAAGGCACTGGACGGACCTTCGGGAACGGAAGTGGATTTTACCGATCTCCATGCCTGGGCGGAGGTTTATCTTCCCGGCGCGGGCTGGGTCGGTCTCGATCCGACATCCGGTCTTCTGACCGGCGAAAGCCACATACCGCTTTCTGCCACACCGCATTATCGCAATGCGGCGCCGATTTCCGGCGGCTATTACGGGCAGGCCAATACCGAATTCGCTTTCGATATGAGAGTGACCCGCGTGGCCGAACATCCGCGCATCACCAAGCCTTTTTCGGATGAAAGCTGGGAGCAGTTGAATGCGCTCGGTGAAACGGTGGATCGGGCGCTCAACGCTCAGGACGTGCGCCTGACCATGGGTGGCGAGCCGACCTTCGTCTCCATCGATGATTTTGAATCCGACGAGTGGAACACGGGCGCGGTTGGTCCTACCAAGCGGGAAAAGGCTGATATCCTGATCCGCAAGCTGCGGGAGCGCTTCGCGCCCAACGGCTTCCTGCATTACGGACAGGGCAAGTGGTATCCCGGCGAAAGCCTGCCGCGTTGGACCTTCTCGCTCTATTGGCGCAAGGACGGCCAGCCGGTCTGGCACAATCCCGACCTCGTGGCTCACGAGGGCACCGACACCGGCGTCAGTTCTTCGGATGCGGAACGGTTGCTGACCTCCATCGCCGGCCATCTCGGCATCGCAAACGATCTGGTGCTGCCTGCTTACGAAGATCCGGCGGAATGGCTGATCAAGGAGGCAAACCTTCCCGATAATGTCGATCCGTCCAACTCGAAGCTGAAGGACCCGGAAGAGCGGAACCGCATTGCCCGCGTTTTCGAGCGCGGACTGACGGAACCGACCGGTTATATTCTGCCCGTGCAGGCATGGAATGCGCAGGCATCCGGCCAAAGACGCTGGATGAGCGAGAAGTGGCGCACGCGGCGCGGACGGATTTTCCTCGTTCCGGGCGATAGCGCTGTTGGCTACCGCCTGCCGCTCGGCACGCTGCCGCATGTGCCGCCATCCTCCTATCCGTATATCCATGAGGCTGACCCATCCATTCCGCGCGCGCCCTTGGCCGACGCGGTGCCGCCCTCTGCCCGCGCCATGCCGGAAGCCTCGTTTCAGGCAAGCGATGTGGCGACGCAGGGGCGCATCGAGCAGCAGATCAGCGATATTGGCGGCGAAGTCCGCACGGCCATGTCGGTAGAAGCGCGCGATGGGCGACTTTGCGTCTTCATGCCACCGGTGGAGCGGATCGAGGATTATCTCGATCTTGTCACCGCCGCCGAGGCTGCCGCGACGGATCTGGGGCTGCCGGTTCACATCGAAGGTTATGCGCCGCCGCATGATGAGCGGATGAATGTCATCCGCGTCGCGCCCGATCCCGGTGTCATCGAGGTCAATATCCATCCGGCATCCAGCTGGAAGGACTGCGTCGATATCACCACCGCCATTTACGAGGATGCCCGCCAGTCACGGCTGGGGGCGGACAAGTTCATGATCGACGGTCGCCACACTGGTACCGGCGGCGGCAACCATGTGGTGGTCGGCGGCGCGAACCCCAATGACAGCCCCTTCCTGCGAAGACCGGACCTGCTGAAGAGCCTCGTGCTGCACTGGCAGCGCCACCCCTCCATGTCCTACCTCTTTTCCGGCCTTTTCATCGGCCCGACAAGTCAGGCGCCGCGCATCGATGAGGCGCGGCATGACAGCCTCTACGAACTGGAAATCGCGATGGCGCAGGTGCCTGCACCGGGCGAAGGCGTAGCTCCCCTGCCATGGCTGGTGGACCGCCTGTTCCGTAATCTTCTGACCGACGTCACCGGCAATACGCACCGCTCCGAAATCTGCATCGACAAGCTGTTCTCGCCGGATGGCCCGACGGGTCGTCTTGGTCTCGTGGAGTTTCGCGGTTTTGAAATGCCGCCGAATGCGCGCATGTCGCTTGCCCAGCAATTGCTGGTGCGGGCGCTGATCGCGCGGTTCTGGAAGAACCCGATTGGCGGCAAATTCGTGCGCTGGGGAACCGCGCTTGCCGATCGCTTCATGCTGCCACACCACGTCTGGGCGGATTTTCTCGATGTACTGGTTGATTTGCGCGAACACGGTTTCGACCTGAAGCCGGAATGGTTTGCGGCCCAATTGGAGTTCCGTTTCCCCTTCTTCGGAGAGGTGGAATATGAGGGCTCGAAGCTGGAGCTTCGCCAGGCGCTGGAGCCGTGGCACGTCATGGGCGAGCAGGGTGCCATCGGCGGCACGGTGCGCTATGTGGATTCGTCAGTCGAGCGTCTTCAGGTGCGGCTGGAAACGGCCAATCCCGCCCGTTACACCGTCTCCTGCAATGGCCGCGCGGTTCCATTGAAGCAGACGGAGCAGTCCGGCGTTTCTGTTGCGGGCGTGCGTTTCAAGGCGTGGCAACCCGCGTCCGGTCTTCACCCAGTCCTGCCCGTCAATACGCCCTTGACCTTCGACATTTATGATACATGGTCGAAGCGTTCTATTGGCGGCTGCATCTATCATGTTGCCCATCCGGGCGGGCGAAATTATGAGACATTTCCTGTCAATGGAAACGAAGCGGAAGCAAGACGGCTGGCACGCTTCGAACCCTGGGGACACACTGGCGGTGAGTTTACACTCTGGCCGGAAGCCGTGTCCCCGGAGTTCCCGTTGACACTCGATCTGAGACGCCCGCAAGGAATGTAAGGTGGTAAAAGCTCCGGCAATGGAACGTAGGGACAAGGAAACCGGCATGGCCTCCATGCTCGGCTATCGCGCCCTGCCCGGCGTTGCCGATGAAATGCTGGATATTCACGGCCGCATACGCCCCGTCTGGCAACCCTTCGTGAAGGCGTTGTCGCGCATGGATGAGCGCGAGCTGCATGAGCGCTTCTCCCGCACCGACCGTTATCTGCGGGATGCTGGCGTGTTCTACCGCGACTATAGCGCCGCCCCCGGCAGCAATAGCGGCAGCGAGCGCAACTGGCCGATTTCCCATGTCCCGGTCCTGATCGATGAGGCCGAGTGGCAGGCGGTGTCCAAGGGTCTCATCCAGCGCGCCAATCTGCTTGAGGCCGTGGTGGCCGATATCTACGGCGAAAACAAGCTCGTGCAGCAGGGCTATGTGCCGCCATCGCTGATTGCCGCCAACCCGGAATATCTACGCCCGCTGGCAGGGGTGAAACCCGCCGGCGGCCATTACCTGCATTTCTGTTCCTTCGAAATCGGGCGTGGGCCGGATGGCAACTGGTGGGTGCTGGCAGACCGCACGCAGGCTCCTTCCGGCGCTGGCTTTGCGCTGGAAAACCGCGTGGCAACCACCCGCGCCTTTTCCGATATCTATGCCGAATCCCATGTGCACCGGCTCGCCTCTTTCTTCGGCGCGTTCCGCGATACGCTTCAGGCCCGCCGCCAGCACCCGGATGACCGCATTGCGGTTCTGACGCCCGGCCCGGCAAGCGAGACCTATTTCGAACATGCTTACATCGCTCGCTACCTCGGCTTCATGCTGCTGGAAGGCGAGGACCTGACTGTCGTCAACAACCGCGTGATGGTGCGCACGGTCGCCGGACTGAAACCCATCGGGGTATTATGGCGGCGACTGGATGCGTCCTATGCCGACCCGCTGGAACTGGACCAGAACTCCCATATCGGCACGCCCGGCATGGTACAGGCGCTGCGCGCCGGTTCGCTCAGCATCGTCAATGCGCTGGGTGCAGGCATTCTGGAAACACGGGCGTTGCTGGCCTTCATGCCCGCCATCTGTCGGCATCTGCTCGGCGAAGAGCTTGCTATGCCTTCGATTGCCACATGGTGGTGCGGCCAGCCTTCGGAGCGGGAACAGGTGGCGCGCAATATCGAGCGCATGGTGATTGGCCCCGCCTATTCCCGCCTGCCGTTTTTCGATGATAACGGCCAGTCCGTTCTCGGCTCGTCGCTGCGTGAAACCGCCAAGGATTCGATCAGCGACTGGCTGGCGAGCGATGGCCACAAGCTGGTGGGTCAGGAGGTCGTCACGCTTTCCACCACGCCTGCCTTCGTTGATGGCAAGCTGGTGCCAAGGCCCATGAGCCTTCGCGTCTTCGTTGCCCGCACCGAAAACGGCTGGCAGGTCATGCCCGGCGGCTTTGCCCGCATCGGGCGCAGCAACGATGTGGCGGCGATTGCCATGCAGGCTGGCGGAAGTGCCGCCGATGTCTGGATCGTCTCGAACAAGCCGGTGGAGCGCACCACGCTTCTGCCGCCGGAGGAAAACTTTACCCGCAATATGCCGGGCTCGCTTCCGAGCCGGGCGGCGGATAATCTCTTCTGGCTGGGCCGCTATATCGAGCGCTCCGAAGGCGCGTTGCGTATCCTGCGCGCCTGGCACGCACGCTTTGCCGAATCCGCCGACCCGAAGCAGCCGCTTCTTGCCCATGTCACGCGCTATCTCGAAATCGTCGATATCGAGGTCGAAGAGCCGGTGCCATCGAGCCTTGTCGCGAACATCAACAGCGCCATCTATTCCGCCAGCAACATCCGCGACCGCTTCTCGCCGGATGGCTGGCTGGCGCTGAACGATCTGGCAAAGACCGCGAAACGGTTCCAGAGCAAGATCAGCGCGGGCGATGACGCGACCCACGCCATGACCATCCTTTTGCGCAAGCTCGCAGGCTTTGCCGGTCTGGTGCATGAAAACATGTATCGCTTCACCGGCTGGCGCTTCCTTGCCATAGGGCGCTATCTGGAACGCGGGCTGCACATGACACGCCTATTGGCGCATATGGGCGGACCCGATGCACCGGATGGCTCCTACGACATGCTGCTGGAAATCGGCGATAGCGTTATGACGCACCGCCGCCGATACAATGTGAACACGGCAGCGCTGACGGTGATGGACCTCTTGGCGCTAGACCCCCTCAACCCGCGCTCCATTCTTTTCCAGCTCAACGAAATCCGCACGGAAGTCGAGCAACTGCCCAACGCTTTCGTCAATGGCCAGATGTCGCCCTTCTATCGTGAAGCGATGCGCATCCATTCCGGCCTTGCGGTGATGACGTCCGAGAATCTATCCGGCGCAGTCTTCCGCCAGTTGGAGAAGGATTTGGAAAAGCTCTCCGACATTCTTGCGCAAACCTATCTCGGATAGTCCATGCTTTACGATCTTTCTCTGCACATGGGCTATATCTACGATACGCTTGCGTCTGGCGCGCGCCACATCATCCGCGTGACGCCGCTCTCCATTCCCGGTCGCCAGCGGCTGATTGCAGGCTCGCTCAGCGTATCGCCCACGCCGGATGAGCGCACGGTCTTCAACGATTTCTACGAGCAGAGCGCGACCTCGATCTATCTGCGCAATGCGCATGACAAGCTCGACATCCGCATGCAGGCGCGGGTTTCGGAGGAAAGCCCGTCATTGACCGCGGATTTCTCTCCCGAACTGCCGAAGTTGCAGGCGGAGCTGACGCATGTCTGGTCGCTCGATCCGCAATCACCGCACCACCTTGCGGGCAATAGCCCGCGCATCGGTGAGAATGCTGCCATTGCCGCTTACGCTGCGGAAACAGCCAAGCCCGGCATGACCATCCGCGAGATCGCCTTTGCCATCTGCAAGCGCATCTATAAGGATTTTACCTATGACAGTGAGGCAACCACCGTGGATACGACACCTGCGCAAGCCTTCAAGCTGAAGCGCGGCGTCTGCCAGGATTTTTCCCACATCATGATCTGCGCGCTTCGAAGCCTCGGCATTCCGGCAGGTTATGTCAGCGGCTTCCTGCGCACCATTCCGCCACCCGGCAAGGAGCGGCTGGAAGGTGCGGACGCCATGCATGCCTGGGTGCGCGTCTGGTGCGGCGAATCCACCGGCTATATCGAGCTCGATCCGACCAATGACATCGCCGCGGGCAGCGACCACATCGTGGTCGGTTATGGCCGCGATTACGCCGATGTCGCTCCGGTGATCGGGGTGTTGAAAAGCTACGGAAACCAGCAGACGACACAGGCCGTGGATGTCATTCCGGTCAAGTCTTGAGCCGTTCCACAACGAAACAGCATAACGGCAAAAATCGTCCCGGAAGCCGACATGGCGCAGATAAGCATCTGCAAACCGTCCCATTTTAAAGACTGCGTAAAATTGACCGGTTGCCGTTAGGGAAATCTATACGCGGTAATTGTAGTCAAATATCATGATTTACTAATTAGGGTGGACATGATGTTCATGAGGGCTGCGGGCATGAAGTCGATAAGGTCTCTCCTTACCGACAAGCAGGGCAATTTCGCCATGATGACGGCAATTACCTTGCCGCTTCTTCTGGGGGCGGCAGGTGCGGGTCTTGAGATGACCCGCGTCATGCAGATCAAGGATGACCTCCAGAACGCTGCCGACAGCGCAACGCTTGCGGTGGCAACAGATGCGCGCCTGAATGAGGGCAAGAAAACCGATGCACAGTATGCTCAGGATGTGAAGCTGCTCATGAAGCATTACAGTGCAGGTAGCCTTGAGGAAGACGCGGACAATACTCTCGATTCCGCCACCGATCCCGTTGCCAGCCGTTCGGAAACCTCCAGGGGCACCATCTTCAATATCTCGGCAACAGTGAATTATCCCATCGCGCTGAACCCGATGCTCGGCTTCATCGGCCTGAAGACGATGAACCTTTCCATCAGCAGCACGGCACAGAGCAGCTTCAACAAGGGCGCGGCCATGTCGCTCTACCTGGTCCTCGACCGGTCGGGCTCCATGTCGTTCAAGACCGACACCGTAGATAGCAGCAAGAGCTCCTGCCAGAATTACACCGACACCAACTGGTCGTCTTATCCAAATTTGAAAGCGAGCAAACCCTGCTACGTCAACAAGAGCACCTCGCTGAAAACAGCCGTGTCCTATCTGGTGGACACGCTGAACAAATCGGATATTTCCTACAAGGCTGGCGGCTCGCCGGAATCGACTTTCGTGCGTACCGGCGCAATTGCCTATAATGATTCAAGCTTTTCAGCGCAGGCTCTGAACTGGGGAACGTCCAAGGCCAACACTTACGTTCAGGCCATACCCCAATACCCCACGGGCGGAACCAACGCCTATGATGCCCTGAACACGGCTTTCACGGCACTCAAATCGACAAACGCGACAGAGACGGCAGCCCATAAGGCAAACAGCAATCTATCCTTTCAGCGCTTCATCGTATTGATGACCGACGGTGAGATGACGGGGAATAGCGCAAGCTGGAACGGCACCATCGACGCACAGGTTCGCACGACGTGCGCTGCGGCCAAAACGGATGGTATCAAGATTTTCACCGTCGCCTTCATGGCGCCGGACAAGGGCAAGTCGCTTCTACAGGCCTGCGCCAGCAGCACCGATAATTACTATGCGCCTGAGAATATGGAACAAATCGTTGCCGCCTTCGGCGATATCGCGCGCAAGGCAGCAAGCATCCCCAGCCGCCTGACGAACTGATACGCCGGAACATTTCCACAACCACGGGGCCGCGCCTGTCGTTCGACAAGCGTGGCCCCTGCCATTTGAGGGGGTTTCACCCGTCGTTTCCAACAATCCATCTTTGCAAAAAACGACTGTTGCCACAGCCGCTTATCGATGCATAAACTGCAATCGAAACAACTGACGGATCGACAGAATCAGGCCCTCTCCTCCCATCAAGGTGCTGACCGACCAATGATCAATAAACTTGCTACCAACGATCTTCCCCGTCCCGCGCCGCGCAGTTCAGAGCCGGACGTTCTTGCCTCCGAAATCATCGAAAGACTGACCTACCGGATCGGCAAGGACGTGAAAGTTGCCAAGCCGCATGACTGGCTGACGGCAACCATTCTGGTGGTGCGTGACCGCATTATCGACAAGTGGATGGAATCCACCCGCAAGGCGTATCAGAACGACAGCAAGCGGGTCTATTATCTGTCGCTGGAATTCCTGATCGGCCGCCTCATGCGCGATGCCATCTCCAATCTCAGCCTGATGCAGGAAATTCGCGAAGCACTGAATTCGCTTGGCGTCGATTTCGATGTCATCTCGGGCCTTGAGCCGGATGCCGCACTCGGCAATGGCGGTCTCGGACGTCTCGCCGCCTGCTTCATGGAATCCATGGCAACCGTCGATATTCCGGCCTATGGCTACGGAATTCGTTACGTGCACGGCCTTTTCCGCCAGCAGATGGCCGATGGCTGGCAGGTGGAACTGCCGGAAACCTGGCTTGCCCACGGCAACCCCTGGGAATTCGAGCGCCGCGAAAGCTCCTACGAAATCGGTTTCGGCGGTTCGGTCGATACGGTCGGCGGATATGAAGAGCCGCAGCGCTTTGTCTGGAAGCCTGCCGAGCGCATGATCGCCATGGCCTACGACACCCCCGTCGTCGGCTGGCGCGGCACGCGCGTCAACACGCTGCGCCTCTGGTCTGCCCAGCCCATCGACCCCATTCTGCTCGATGCCTTCAATGCGGGCGATCACATCGGCGCATTGCGCGAGAGCAATAAGGCGGAAGCCCTGACCCGCGTTCTCTACCCGGCGGATGCCAATCCCGCCGGTCAGGAACTGCGCCTGCGTCAGGAATATTTCTTCTCTTCTGCCTCGCTACAGGACATTCTGCGCCGTCATCTTCAGCAGTACCCGGATTTCACCAATCTGGCGGACAAGGTCTCGATCCAGCTGAACGATACGCATCCGGCCATTTCCATTGCCGAAATGATGCGCCTTCTGTGCGACGTTCATGGGCTGGAATTCGAAGAGGCGTGGACGATCACCCGCGGCACCTTCTCCTACACCAACCACACGCTTCTTCCCGAGGCGCTGGAAAGCTGGCCGGTACCGCTTCTGGAGCGGCTTCTGCCGCGCCACATGCAGATCATCTATGCGATCAACGCCAATACGCTTGTCCTTGCGCGCAAGGAAAAGAAGATGACGGACACGCAGATCCGCTCCATCTCGCTGATCGACGAAGGTGGCGAACGCCGCGTGCGCATGGGCAATCTTGCCTTCATCGGCTCGCACTCCATCAACGGCGTGTCCGCGCTGCATACGGAACTGATGAAGGAAACCGTTTTTTCGGACCTCCATACGCTCTATCCGGACCGCATCAACAACAAGACCAACGGCATCACCCCGCGCCGCTGGCTGATGCAGTGCAACCCCGGCCTCACCGGGCTGATCCGCGAAGCCATTGGCGATGCGTTTCTGGATGATGCCGAAAAGCTGATCGAACTCGACCGTTTCGCCACCGATAGCGGCTTCCGCGACAAGTTTGCCGAGATCAAGCGGCAGAACAAGGTGCGGCTGGCCAACACCATTTCGCAGCGCATGGGCATCCGCATCGATCCGTCGGCCCTGTTCGATATCCAGATCAAGCGCATCCACGAATATAAGCGTCAACTGCTCAACCTGATCGAGGCGGTGGCCCTTTACGACCAAATTCGTTCTCACCCGGAACTGGATTGGGTTCCAAGAGTTAAGTTCTTCGCCGGAAAGGCAGCGCCGAGTTATCACAACGCGAAGCTCATCATTAAGCTTGCCAACGATATCGCGCGCGTCATCAACAACGATCCGGCAGTGCGTGGGCTCCTGAAAGTGGTATTTGTTCCGAATTACAACGTGTCGCTTGCGGAAATCATGGTTCCCGCTGCCGACCTGTCAGAACAGATTTCCACCGCAGGCATGGAAGCCTCCGGTACCGGCAACATGAAATTCGCATTGAACGGCGCGCTCACCATCGGCACGCTGGATGGCGCGAACGTAGAGATGCTCGAACATGTCGGCAAAGAAAACATCGTAATCTTCGGCAAGACGGCGGAAGAAGTGGCGAAGGCGCGTGCCGAAGGGCACAACCCACGCGCCATCATCGAAAGCTCCACCGAGCTTGCGCAGGCCGTCTCATCGATTGCCTCCGGTGTCTTCTCACCGGATGATCGTTCACGTTTTTCAGCTCTGATGGACGGCATCTACAACAATGACTGGTTCATGGTTGCCGCGGATTTCGATGCCTACGCACAGGCCCAGCGCGATGTCGACGCCATCTGGAGCGAGCCATCGAGCTGGTACGAAAAAACTGTTCGCAATACGGCGCGCATGGGCTGGTTCTCGTCCGACCGGACGATCCGGCAATACGCCACCGAAATCTGGAGAGCCTGATGAAGAAACCGCTCAATGAAGCCGAAGAGAAAAAGACTGGCGCTATAGCAAAGGCTGAAATCGAGGCAATCAAGAGCGGTTTGCATTCCAATCCATTCGCCGTGCTCGGTGTCCACCAGACACCGGGCGGCTTCGTCGCCCGCTGTTTCATTCCGGGCGCCGAAGAGGTTACCGTCATGACGCTTGACGGAGCCGTGGCCGGAGAGCTGACGCGGACGGACCCGGACGGCTTTTTCGAAGGGCCGATCGACATTTCCAAGCGCCAGCCCGTTCGTTATCGCGCATTGCGCGATGATGCCGAATGGGCGGTGACCGATCCTTACAGCTTCGGCCCGGTTCTCGGCCCCATGGACGATTATTTCGTTCGCGAGGGTTCTCATCTGCGCCTCTTCGACAAGATGGGCGCTCATCCGCTGAAGCTCGAAGGCTGCGAGGGCTTTCACTTTGCCGTCTGGGCTCCCAACGCACGGCGCGTGTCCGTCGTCGGAGATTTCAACAATTGGGACGGCCGCCGCCATGTCATGCGCTTCCGCAAGGACACCGGCATCTGGGAAATCTTCGCGCCCGATGTTTATGCAGGCTGTACCTACAAGTTCGAAATCGTCGGTCCGCATGGTGAGCTTCTACCGCTGAAGGCGGACCCCTATGCGCGGCGCGCCGAACTGCGCCCGAAAAACGCGTCCGTCACCACGCCGGAACTGGTGCAGGAATGGGAAGACGATGCGCATAGGCAGCATTGGGCCAGCATCGACCAGCGCCGCCAGCCGATCAGCATCTACGAGGTCCACGCTTCCTCATGGCAACGGCATGAGAATGGCGACATGCTGACCTGGGATGAGCTTGCCGCCCGCCTTATCCCCTATTGCGCCGATATGGGCTTTACCCATATCGAGTTCCTGCCCGTCACCGAACATCCCTATGACCCGTCATGGGGCTACCAGACCACCGGTCTCTACGCCCCGACCGCCCGCTTCGGCGAGCCGGAAGGCTTTGCCCGCTTCGTCAATGGCGCGCACAAGGTGGGCATCGGCGTCATTCTCGACTGGGTACCAGCCCATTTTCCAACGGACGAGCACGGGCTGAAATGGTTCGATGGCACGGCACTCTACGAACATGCCGACCCGCGACAGGGCTTCCACCCGGACTGGAACACTGCGATCTATAATTTCGGTCGCGTCGAGGTCATGTCCTACCTCATCAACAATGCGCTCTACTGGGCCGAGAAATTCCATCTCGACGGGCTGCGCGTCGATGCCGTCGCCTCCATGCTCTACCTCGATTATTCCCGCAAGGAAGGCGAGTGGATTCCCAACGAATATGGCGGGCGCGAAAATCTGGAATCGGTGCGCTTCCTGCAAAAGATGAACACGCTGGTCTATGGCAACCACCCGGGCGTCATGACCATTGCGGAAGAATCCACCTCATGGCCCAAGGTTTCGCAGCCTGTTCACGAGGGCGGTCTCGGCTTTGGCTTCAAGTGGAACATGGGCTTCATGCACGACACGCTGAGCTATTTCCAGCGTGAGCCGGTGCACCGCAAGTTCCACCATCAGGAACTGACCTTCGGCCTTCTCTATGCCTTCAGCGAAAATTTCGTGCTGCCGATTTCTCATGACGAAGTGGTGCACGGCAAAGGCTCGATGATTGCCAAGATGCCAGGCGACGACTGGCAGAAATTCGCCAATCTGCGCGCCTATTACGCCTTCATGTGGGGCTATCCCGGCAAGAAGCTGCTGTTCATGGGCCAGGAATTTGCGCAGTGGAGCGAGTGGAGCGAAAAGGGCGCGCTGGACTGGAACCTGCTGCAATATCATATGCATGAGGGCATCCGCCGCCTCGTGCGCGACCTGAATTTCATGTATCGCTCGAAGGCCGCTCTGCATGCGCGCGATTGCGAGCCCGAAGGCTTCCAGTGGCTTTCCGCCGACGACCATGAGAACTCCGTCTTTGCATGGTTGCGCCGGGCTCCGGGAGAAAAGCCGGTCGCCGTCATCTGCAATCTGACGCCGGTCTATCGCGAAAATTTCTATGTACCGCTGCCGGCTGCCGGGCGCTGGCGCGAGGTACTGAACACCGATGCCGAGATTTACGGCGGCAGCGGAAAAGGCAATGGAGGACGGGTGCAGGCCGTGGATGCGGGAGGAAAAATTGGCGCGACGCTGACGCTGCCACCGCTGGCCGTCATCATGCTGGAGCCGGAGAATTAAGCGCCGAATATTTTCGACGCTAAGACATATCAAGGGAACATTGGACTTTCATGGGAGGACACACCGATGAGTGAAAAAAGAATTCAGCCTCTGGCGCGTGACGCAATGGCTTATGTCCTCGCGGGCGGGCGTGGCAGCCGCCTGAAGGAACTGACGGACCGGCGCGCAAAGCCCGCGGTCTATTTCGGCGGCAAGGCGCGCATCATCGATTTCGCGCTGTCCAACGCGCTGAACTCCGGCATTCGCCGTATCGGCGTCGCCACGCAGTACAAGGCGCATTCGCTGATCCGCCACCTGCAACGCGGCTGGGACTTCTTCCGCCCGGAACGTAACGAAAGCTTCGATATTCTCCCCGCCTCCCAGCGCGTTTCGGAAACGCAGTGGTATGAGGGCACGGCGGATGCCGTTTATCAGAACATCGACATTATCGAGGCCCACGGCCCCGAATATATGGTCATTCTGGCGGGCGACCATATTTATAAAATGGACTATGAATACATGCTGCAACAGCATGTGGATTCCGGTGCTGATGTGACCATCGGCTGCCTTGAGGTGCCGCGCATGGAAGCGACCGGCTTCGGCGTGATGCACGTGGATGACAAGGACCAGATCATCAACTTCATCGAAAAGCCTGCCGATCCGCCGGGCATTCCCGGCAACGAGGAATACGCGCTGGCCTCCATGGGCATCTATGTGTTCCACACCAAATTCCTGATGGACGCCCTGCGCCGCGATGCGAGCGACCCTAATTCCAGCCGCGATTTCGGCAAGGATATCATTCCCCACATCGTTCAGCACGGTAAGGCCGTGGCGCACCGCTTCGCCGCATCCTGTGTCCGCTCGGATTTCGAACACGAGCCATACTGGCGCGATGTGGGCACCATCGATGCCTATTGGCAGGCCAATATCGACCTGACCGACATCGTTCCCGATCTCGACATCTACGACAAGTCCTGGCCGATCTGGACTTACGCGGAAATCAACCCGCCAGCAAAATTCGTGCATGACGATGAAAACCGGCGCGGTTCCGCCGTTTCCTCCGTCGTTTCGGGTGACTGCATCATCTCCGGTTCTTCGCTGAACCGCAGCCTGTTGTTCACAGGTGTCAGAGCAAATTCATATTCGCGCCTTGAGAATGCCGTAGTGCTGCCGAGTGTGAAGATTGGACGCCACGCCCAGTTGAGCAATGTCGTCATCGACCATGGGGTCGTCATCCCGGAAGGACTGATTGTTGGAGAAGACCCGATACTCGATGCAAAACGTTTCCGCCGCACCGAAAACGGTATCTGCCTGATAACCCAATCGATGATCGACAAGCTGGACCTGTAATCCTCATGAAAGTTCTTTCGGTCGCGTCCGAAATCTATCCACTGATCAAGACAGGGGGGCTCGCCGATGTTGCTGGCGCGCTTCCCATTGCGCTGAAAGCCTGTGGCGTCACCACGCGGACCCTGATCCCGGGCTACCCCGCGGTCAAATCCGCCGTGAAGGACATGACCAAGATCGGGGAATTTCCCGATCTTCTGGGAGAACATGCCGATCTTCTCGAAGGCCATCACGAGGGCCTGGACCTCCTGATCCTCGATGCGCCCGCCTTTTACGACCGCCCCGCCGGGCCTTACCTCGATTCGACGGCTAAGGATTTTCCCGACAACTGGAAGCGTTATGCAGCGCTTTCGCTGGCCGCCGCAGAGATCGCTGCGGGCAAACTGCAAGGCTGGCAACCGGACCTGCTGCACGCCCATGACTGGCAGGCCGCAATGGCGCCGGTCTATATGCGCTATGCTGAGACGCCGGAAATTCCGAGCCTCTTGACGATCCACAATATCGCCTTTCAAGGCCAGTTCGGCGCCAATATCTTCAGCGAGCTTCGCCTGCCCGCACATGCCTTTTCCACGGAAAGCATCGAATATTATAACGATGTCAGCTTTCTGAAGGGTGGATTGCAGACCGCAACAGCGCTCAGCACCGTCAGCCCTTCCTATGCCGAGGAAATTCTGACGCCGGAATTCGGCATGGGTCTGGATGGCGTCATCCGCAGCCGCGCTCATGCGCTGCATGGCATCGTCAATGGCATCGATGCGGATGTTTGGGACCCGGCGACCGACCATTTCATTCCGCACAATTATTCTGCGGCAAACCTAAAGCTGCGCGCCCTGAACAAGGCCGCCGTCGCCAGCCATTTCCGCATCGATCAGGATAGCGGGCCTCTCTTCTGCGTCATCTCGCGTCTTACCTGGCAAAAGGGCATCGACCTCATTGCCGAGGTGGTGGATGACATTGTCGAGATGGGCGCACGCCTCGTGGTGCTCGGTGCCGGTGAGATTGCGCTCGAGGGCGCGCTGCTTGCCGCAGCTTCGCGCCATCCGGGCCGCGTGGGCGTGGCCGTCGGTTACAACGAACCACTGTCGCATATGATGCAGGCGGGCTGCGATGCCATCATCATCCCGTCCCGTTTCGAGCCCTGTGGCCTGACCCAGCTTTATGCGCTGCGCTATGGCTGCGTGCCGGTGGTTGCCCGCAATGGCGGCCTGAACGATACGGTTATCGACGCCAACCACGCCGCCGTTTCCGCCAAGACGGCAACGGGCGTGCAGTTTTCTTCCATTACGCCGGATGGATTGCGCCAGGCGCTGCGCCGGACCATACGATATTACCGAGAACCGAAGCTGTGGATGCAGATGCAGAAACAGGGGATGAAATCGGATGTTTCCTGGGAAAAGAGCGCAGGCCTTTACGCCGCGCTTTACGCCCAACTTACGTCGAAAGGCCATTGAATGACGATCAAGACCGTCCATACCACGCCGTTTCAGGACCAGAAGCCGGGCACATCCGGCCTGCGAAAGAAGGTGCCGGTATTCGCGCAGGAAAACTACGCGGAAAACTTCATCCAGTCGATCTTCGACAGCCTGGAAGGCTTTGCCGGCCAGACGCTGGTGATTGGCGGCGATGGCCGTTACTATAACCGCGAGGTCATCCAGAAGGCCATCAAGATGGCCGCAGCGAGCGGCTTCGGCAAGGTTCTGGTGGGCCAGGGCGGCATTCTTTCCACGCCTGCCGCGTCCAATATCATCCGCAAATACAAGGCCTTTGGCGGCATTGTGCTGTCTGCCAGCCACAATCCCGGCGGCCCCAACGAAGATTTCGGCATCAAGTACAATATCGGCAATGGCGGCCCGGCACCGGAAAAGATCACCGACGCCATTTTCGCCCGCACCAAGTCCATCGAGACCTATCGCATCGCCGAGGCTTCCGATGTCGATCTGGACACGATCGGCGTGAGCGATGTCGAGGGCATGGTGGTTGAAGTCATCGACCCCGTGGCCGATTACGCCACGCTGATGGAAGAGCTGTTCGATTTCGACGCCATCCGCAACCTCATCGCAGGCGGTTTCAAGGTCGTGGTCGACTCGATGAGCGCAGTCACCGGCCCTTACGCGGTGGAACTCATCGAAAAGCGCCTCGGCGCACCTGCGGGCTCGGTTCGTAACTCCGTGCCGCTGCCCGATTTCGGCGGCCACCATCCGGACCCGAACCTCGTTCACGCCAAGGAGATGTATGACGACGTGATGAGCCCGGAAGGCCCGGATTTCGGCGCTGCTTCCGATGGCGATGGCGACCGCAACATGGTCGTCGGCAAGGGCATGTTCGTTACCCCGTCCGACTCGCTGGCCATCATCGCGGCCAATGCCAAGCTCGCCCCCGGCTATGCCTCTGGCATCTCCGGCATCGCCCGCTCCATGCCGACGAGTGCGGCGGCGGACCGCGTGGCCGAAAAGCTCGGCATCGGCATGTATGAAACGCCGACCGGCTGGAAGTTCTTCGGCAACCTGCTCGACGCTGGCAAAGTCACCGTCTGCGGCGAAGAAAGCTTCGGCACCGGCTCCAACCATGTGCGCGAAAAGGACGGCCTCTGGGCCGTGCTGTTCTGGCTGAACATAGTCGCTACCCGCAAGGAAAGCGTGAAGGACATCGTGACCAAGCATTGGGCCGAATATGGCCGCAACTACTATTCCCGCCATGACTACGAGGAAGTGGATTCGGACGCCGCCAACACGCTGGTCACGACATTGCGCGAAAAGCTGGCAACCCTGCCCGGCACCAGCTACGGCGCGCTGAAGGTGAAGGCCGCGGACGACTTTGCCTATAACGACCCGGTCGACCATTCCGTCAGCAAGAACCAGGGCATCCGCATCCTCTTCGAAGGCGGCTCCCGCATCGTCATCCGCCTCTCCGGCACCGGCACGGCGGGCGCAACGCTGCGTCTCTATGTGGAGCGTTACGAGGCGGATGCCGCGCGTCACAACATCGAAACGCAGGAAGCATTGGCGGACTTGATTGCGGCAGCGGATGCGATTGCCGGGATCAAGAAGCACACGGGTCGTGATGCTCCGACGGTGATTACGTAATATTGGGTGAGTGCGGCGGGGTCCTCTCCCCTTATGGGAGAGGAAGAAAAATCATGATCTTAGCTTTAGCTAAGTCATAGATTGTTCAGGTGAGGGGTCCGCCGAGGGTGCGGCAAACCCCTCACTTGCGATTTCTAACACTTAAGCTGCGCTTAAGAT
>JAAIGF010234509.1_pt1 | contig 26538 bp, 26 predicted proteins | sample 6487441 | NCBI WGS metagenome assembly JAAIGF01 (sample SAMN13974129, study PRJNA590717) | phyllosphere metagenome | biome: pepper field; feature: multiple bacterial spot infested pepper fields; material: pepper leaves; isolation source: leaves from pepper fields | host: Capsicum annuum ... | reverse complement strand
TTTGCCGGGCTGTTGAAAACGCCGGGCTTTCGTCGTGCGGAAGCCGATGCGCAAGAGCGCGCTGCGGTGTGGCTGGAGCGTATCGGTCTGTTAGATTTAGCGAACCGTCAGGCGGGGAATCTGGCTTACGGCCAGCAGCGCCGTCTGGAAATTGCCCGCTGCATGGTGACGCGCCCTGAGCTGCTGATGCTGGATGAGCCTGCGGCTGGTCTGAACCCGAAAGAAACTGACGAGTTAAATCAGCTGATTGCGGAACTGCGCGATAGCCATCAGGTGTCTGTGTTGTTGATTGAACATGATATGAAGCTGGTCATGGGCATTTCTGACCGGATTTATGTTGTCAATCAGGGAACGCCGCTGGCACAAGGCACCCCAGCTGAAATTCGTAACAACCCGGATGTCATCCGTGCATATCTGGGTGAAGGATAACGTTTATGCTGTCATTACATCAGGTTTCGGCCCACTACGGAAAAATTCAGGCGCTGCATCAGGTTAGCCTGCATATTAATCAGGGCGAGATTGTTACGCTGATCGGCGCGAACGGTGCCGGTAAAACCACGCTGCTGGGTACGCTGTGCGGCGAGCCACGCGCCACCAGCGGCACCATTGTGTTTGACGGAAAAAACATTACCGACTGGCAGACGGCAAAAATCATGCGGGAGGCGATCGCGATCGTGCCGGAAGGGCGTCGGGTGTTTTCCCGCATGACGGTGGAGGAGAATCTGGCGATGGGCGGTTTCTTTGCCAGCCGGCATGAGTATCAGACGCGTATTGAGCGGGTTTACCAGCTCTTTCCCCGGCTGGCAGAACGCAAAGTGCAGCGTGCCGGTACCATGTCCGGCGGTGAACAGCAGATGCTGGCGATTGGTCGTGCGCTGATGAGCCAGCCGCGTCTGCTGCTGCTGGATGAACCCTCGCTCGGGCTGGCGCCTATCATCATCCAGCAGATTTTTGACACTATTGAGCAGCTGCGTAAAGAGGGGATGACCATCTTTCTGGTTGAGCAAAACGCCAATCAGGCGCTGAAGCTTGCCGATCGCGGTTACGTGCTGGAGAACGGTCACGTGGTGCTGGAGGACAGCGGTGAGGCGCTGCTCTCTAACGAAGCGGTGCGCAGCGCCTATCTCGGTGCCTGATCGGCCTGCGGCCCGGTATCCTGCCGGGCCGCCTTTTTCCTGCCTGCCGCTTTTTTGCTGAAAAATGTGCACAACGTTCACGTTTTACCGCCCGGCTGGCGCGTTTCTGTGTGTCATATCTCTGTCATATTTCGGTTATTTTTCTATCATCTTCCCGTGTCATGTTACTCCGCGAACAAAAAATGCGTGATATTGCGCGTACCTAACAGCACAGGAAAACTTTATGACCGCTTTAACGCTTCGTCCCCGTCTGATGAGTGTGTTGCTTGGTCTGGCGCTCAGCGGTAACGCGCTGGCTGCGACCGAAATCCCTTTCTGGCACTCAATGGAAGGGGAGTTAGGCAAAGAAGTTGACTCTCTGGCACAGCGTTTTAACCAGGCGCATCCCGATTACAAAATTGTGACCACTTACAAAGGTAACTACGAGCAGAGCCTGGCGGCGGGGATCGCAGCGGTACGCACCGGTAAAGCGCCTGCGCTGCTGCAGGTCTATGAAGTCGGTACGGCAACCATGATGGCCTCGAAAGCAATTGTGCCGGTGCACGACGTGTTCAGCCAGGCTGGCGTGCAGATGGATGCGAAGCAGTTTGTGCCAGCCGTGGCGGGTTACTACAGCGACAGCAGCGGTCAGCTGATCTCTCAGCCGTTTAACAGCTCAACGCCGGTGCTCTACTACAACAAAGATGCCTTTAAAAAAGCGGGGCTGGATCCGGAGCAGCCGCCGAAAACCTGGCAGGAGCTGGCAAAAGACGCCGCTGCGCTGCGTAAAGCCGGCATGAGCTGCGGCTATGCCAGCGGCTGGCAGGGCTGGATCCAGATTGAAAACTTCAGCGCGTGGCATGCGCTGCCGGTAGCCAGTAAAAACAACGGTTTCGACGGCACGGATGCGGTGCTGGAGTTTAACAAACCGGTGCAGGTGCGGCATATCCAGATGCTCGAAGAGATGAACAAAAAAGGTGATTTTACCTACTTTGGACGCAAGGATGAGCCGACCGCCAAGTTTTATAACGGCGACTGCGGGATCACGACCGCCTCTTCCGGCTCGCTGGCGGATATCAAGCACTACGCCAAATTTAACTTCGGCGTAGGCATGATGCCGTATGACGAGACCGTGCCTGAAGCACCGCAGAACGCCATCATCGGTGGCGCCAGCCTGTGGGTGATGAAAGGCAAAGATGCGGCCACCTATAAAGGGGCGGCGGAGTTTATGAAGTTCCTCGCGCAGCCGGAGATTGCCGCCGAATGGCATCAGAAAACCGGCTACCTGCCGATCACTACCGCCGCCTACGAGCTGACCAGAAAGCAGGATTTCTATGAGAAGAACCCGGGCGCGGATATCGCTACCCGGCAGATGCTCAACAAAGATCCGCTGCCATACACCAAAGGGATGCGTCTCGGCAATATGCCGCAAATCCGCACGGTGGTAGATGAAGAGCTGGAAGGCGTCTGGACCGGCAAGCAGACGCCGCAGGCAGCACTGGATAACGCGGTTAAGCGCGGTAATGCACTGCTGCGTCGCTTTGAACAGCAGGTGAAATAAATCCGATCCACCGGGAGCGGCGCTGGGTCGCTCCCGCTTTCAGCGTGAGTTCGCTATGCCCTCATCGTCTCGTCCGGTCTTTCGTGCCCGGCTGCTGCCCTATTTGCTGATGGCACCGCAGCTGATTATCACCGCCATCTTCTTTCTCTGGCCTGCCGGAGAAGCACTCTGGTATTCGCTGCAGAGCATCGATCCGTTTGGCATCTCCAGCACCTTTGTCGGGCTGGAGAACTTCAGCCGTCTGTTCAGCGATCCCTACTATCTCGACTCCTTCTGGACCACGATAGTGTTCAGCCTGCTGGTCACGGTGCTGGGGATGCTGTTCTCGCTCCTGCTGGCCGCGCTGGTTGACTATGTTGTGCGTCTGCAGAAGCTCTATCAGACCCTGCTGCTGCTGCCGTACGCGGTGGCACCGGTGGTCGCCGCAGTGCTGTGGATGTTCCTCTTTAATCCAGGGCTTGGGCTGCTCAGCCATCTGCTTAATCAGATGGGCTATAACTGGAACTATGCGCAGAACAGCGGTCAGGCGATGTTTCTGATCGTGCTCGCCTCTATCTGGCAGCAGATGAGCTACAACTTTCTGTTTTTCTTCGCGGCGCTGCAGTCGATTCCGAAGTCGCTGACTGAGGCGGCCGCTATCGACGGGGCCGGGCCGGTACGGCGCTTTTTTCATCTTTCTCTGCCGCTGATTACGCCGGTGAGCTTCTTTCTGCTGGTGGTCAACCTGGTCTACGCCTTCTTTGATACCTTCCCGGTCATTGATGCCGCCACCGGTGGCGGGCCGGTACAGTCCACCACCACGCTTATCTACAAAATTTATCGGGAAGGATTTACCGGTCTCGATCTCTCCTCATCTGCCGCGCAGTCAGTCGTGCTGATGCTGCTGGTGATTGGCCTCACTATTCTGCAGTTCCGCTTTGTTGAGCGTAAGGTGCAATATCAATGATTGAGAACCGACGCGGGCTGGATATTTTCAGCCACACGCTGCTGATTCTGGGCGTGCTGACCATTCTGTTTCCGCTCTATGTCGCCTTTGTCGCCGCCACGCTGGATAACACCGCGGTTTATCAGGTCCCGATGACGCTGGTGCCCGGCACGCATCTGTGGGAGAACGTTTCGCGTATCTGGACGCAGGGCGTTAACGGCAGCGCCGCGTTTGGCATGATGTTGCTGAACAGCTTTATCATGGCGCTGGCGATTACGATCGGCAAAATCAGCGTCTCTATGCTCTCAGCTTTTGCGCTGGTCTGGTTTCGCTTTCCGCTGCGCACGCTCTTTTTCTGGCTGATTTTCATTACGCTGATGCTGCCGGTTGAAGTGCGTATCTTCCCGACGGTTGAGGTGATCGCCACCCTTAATCTGCTCGACAGCTACAGCGGGCTGACGCTGCCGCTGATGGCGTCGGCAACGGCCACCTTTCTGTTCCGCCAGTTCTTCCTGTCGCTGCCGGACGAGCTGATTGAAGCCGCGCGCATTGACGGTGCCGGGCCGATGCGCTTCTTTTGGGACATTGTTCTGCCGCTGTCAAAAACCAATCTTGCCGCGCTGTTTGTGATCACCTTTATCTACGGCTGGAATCAGTATCTCTGGCCGCTGCTGATTATCAATGATGCCAGTCTGAGCACCGCCGTGGCGGGGGTAAAAAGCATGATCAACACCAGCGGCGGCCCGACGCAGTGGAATGAAGTGATGGCGGCGATGTTATTAACCCTGATCCCACCGGTTGTGGTGGTTCTTGTAATGCAGCGCGCGTTTGTGCGTGGCCTGGTGGAGAATGAGAAATAGATGGCAGGCGTAACCTTACAGAGCGTGACGAAATCGTATGACGGCAAAAATGCGGTGATCCAGCCGCTGACCATCACCATCAACGAGGGCGAGTTTATGGTGATGGTGGGGCCCTCCGGCTGCGGCAAGTCGACGCTGCTGCGCATGGTGGCCGGACTCGAGCGCGTCAGCTCCGGCGACATTTTTATTGCTGAGCAGCGGGTCACGGAGATGGAGCCGAAAGATCGCGGCATTGCGATGGTGTTTCAGAACTACGCGCTCTACCCGCATATGACGGTAGGCGAAAACATGGGCTATGGCCTGAAAATCCGCGGCATGGGCAAAGCGCAGATCGCCCAGCGCGTGCTGGAGACCGCGCGTAGTCTGGAGCTTGACCACCTGCTGAACCGGCGACCGCGTGAACTCTCGGGCGGGCAGCGGCAGCGTGTGGCGATGGGACGCGCTATCGTGCGTGAACCGGCTGTCTTCCTGTTCGATGAACCCCTCTCCAACCTTGATGCGCGCCTGCGCGTGCAGATGCGTCTTGAACTGCAGCAGCTGCACCGCCGTCTGAAAACCACCAGCCTTTACGTCACGCACGATCAGGTTGAGGCGATGACGCTGGCGGAGCGGGTGATGGTGATGAACAAAGGGATTGTGGAGCAGGTTGGCACGCCGGTAGAGGTTTATGAGCGTCCGGCCAGCCAGTTTGTTGCCGCCTTTATCGGCTCCCCGGCGATGAACCTGCTGCCAGGAGAGATCAGCCGCGATGGCCTGCACTTTACGCTGGATGCGCTGAACAGCCTGCCGCTGGGCGAGAGACGGCCGCAGTGGGCTAACAGGCCGCTGACGCTCGGCATCCGTCCTGAGCATATTCATCTCTCTTCGCGTGAAGCAGGCGGCGTGCCGCTGGTGGTCGATACGCTGGAGATCCTCGGCGCGGATAACCTGGCACACGGCCATCTTGGTCAGGCGCGGCTGGTGGTACGGCTGCCGCACAGCGAACGTCCGCAGGCGGGCAGCACGCTGTGGCTGCATCTGCCGCCGGATGCGTTACACTTCTTCGATGCTGTTCATGGAAAACGTCTGGAATGAGTAACAACAACTGGCCCTACCCGAAAATTGTGGCCCATCGCGGCGGCGGTAAACTTGCGCCGGAAAACACGCTGGCGGCAATTGATACCGGCGCGCGTTATGGCCATACCATGATTGAGTTTGATGCCAAACTCTCGCAGGATAAACAGATCTTTCTGCTGCACGATGACACGCTCGATCGCACCAGCAGCGGCTGGGGCGTGGCGGGCGAACAGACGTGGGCGCAGCTGGCACAGCTCGATGCCGGCGACTGGTTCAGCGGGGCGTTTACGGGCGAGCCGCTGGCGCTGCTGACGGACGTGGCGGCGCGCTGTCGTCAGCACCGGATGATGGCGAACATCGAAATTAAACCCACCACCGGCACCGACGCGGAGACGGGCGCTGCCGTGGCGCTCGCCGCCCGTAAGCTCTGGCAGGGGCAGACACCTCCGCTGCTCTCCTCATTCTCACCTGAAGCGCTGGCGGCAGCACAGCAGGCTGCGCCAGAGCTGCCGCGCGGTCTGCTGCTCGATGAGTGGGATGACGCATGGCAGGCGCTGACCAGCCGGCTGGAGTGCGTGTCGATTCACCTGAATTACCGGCTGCTCGACGCGGAGCGCACTGCGCTGCTGAAGGCAGCCGGGTTGCATATCCTGGCCTATACGGTTAACCAGCCCGCGCGTGCCCGCGAGCTGCTGAGCTGGGGTGTGGATGCCATCTGCACCGATCGCATCGACATTATCGGTCCCGATTTCAGTTAGTTGTTATTCGGCATGGTGCCGTTCTGCTGCGTATTCTGACCCGGCTGCGACTGCAGTACCTGCTGCCGGGTGCTGTCGCGTTTTTCCTGCAGCTGCCGCTGCATATTTTGCGTCTGCCGCTGCTGATCCTGGTGCAGCAGGCGCTGCTGCTGCTGCTGCTGGGTCTGCATCTGGGTCTGCATACGCTGCTGGCTTGGGTTATAGCCGGGCTGATTCACATTATTGTTATTCAGCGTATTTGCCATACCGCTCAGCGGCAGCAGGGCTGCCAGCGCAATAAGCCATGTTTTCATTATTCCCTCCGATCGTCTGACCTGCTGTGTAAACAGGCGGCCCGCAGGTCGTCTGCCTCTTAATCATAAGTTTATGCGATATCACAAAGCCTGAAATCGGGCGTGCGTGCAATTTGCGTTAAGTGTTATGTTTTTACTGCTTTAGCAAACACTTGCATCGATAAATAACAAATGTAAACAACTGAAAAGGATGGTGGCAGGATGAGGACAGCAGGCAGGTTGCGCCAGTTGAGCTGGGCGATGTTAATGAGTTTTACCGTGGTGCAGGGGGCTGCTGCGGCGCCCGCAAGCGCGCCGCCGATCTCCTATGGCGTTGACAGCGACACCTTTCATCCGGTGAAAGCGCAGCACGGCATGGTCGCTTCGGTGGATGCGATGGCAACGCAGGTGGGCGTGGATATTCTCAGGCAGGGCGGCAATGCGGTGGATGCGGCGATCGCCGTGGGCTTTGCGCTGGCCGTTACTCATCCGCAGGCGGGTAATCTCGGCGGTGGCGGCTTTATGCTGCTGCGCACGGCGTCCGGGCGGACTGCTGCTATCGACTTTCGTGAAATGGCGCCGGCACGCGCCTCGCGCGATATGTTCCTTGATAAGCAGGGTAATGCGGATAGTAAGTTATCACTTACTTCTCACCTGGCGTCTGGCACGCCGGGTACGGTTGCGGGATTTGCGCTGGCGGCAAAGAAGTATGGCACGCTGCCGCTGCGCACGCTGCTGGCCCCGGCTATAAAGCTGGCGCGTGACGGCATTATCGTCAACGATGCGCTGGCGGACGATCTCGCCACCTATGGCAAAGAGAACCTGATCAATCACGCCACCAGCCGGGCAATTTTTTACAAAGCGGATGGTAGACCTTACCAGAAAGGCGATCGGCTGGTGCAGAAGAACCTGGCGCGCAGCCTGCAGCTGATTGCGCAGCAGGGAGCCGATGCGTTTTATACCGGCCGCATTGCTGATGAGATCGCCGGCGAGATGGCACAGCACGGCGGGCTGATTGGCAAAGCGGATCTCGCCGCTTACCGTGCCGTAGAGCGTAAACCGGTCAGCGGCACCTACCGCGGCTATGAAGTGTTCTCTATGCCGCCACCCTCATCGGGCGGGATCCACATTGTGCAGATCCTGAATATCCTGGAGAACTTCGATCTGGCGAAGTGGGGCTTTGGCAGCGCAGACGCCATGCAGGTCATGGCAGAAGCGGAGAAGTACGCTTACGCCGATCGCTCAGAGTATCTTGGCGATCCCGATTTCGTTAAAGTGCCGCAGCAGGCGCTGACCAGCAAAGCCTATGCCAGGACCCTGGCGCAGCAGATCGATGTCAGCAAAGCGCGGCCGTCGTCAGAGATCAAACCGGGTAAGCTGGCACCGTACGAGAGCAATCAGACCACCCACTTCTCGGTGGTGGATAAAGCGGGCAACGCTGTGGCGGTAACCTATACCCTGAACACCTACTTTGGCAGCGGGATCGTGGCAGGCAACAGCGGCATCCTGATGAACAACGAAATGGATGATTTCTCCGCGAAGCCGGGTACGCCAAACGTTTACGGTCTGGTCGGCGGCGAGGCGAATGCGATTCAGCCGGCGAAGCGTCCGCTCTCCTCCATGTCACCGACGATTGTGGCCAAAGAGGGGAAAACCTGGCTGGTCACCGGCAGTCCGGGCGGCAGCCGGATCATCACGACCGTGCTGCAGATGGTGGTTAACAGCATCGATTTCGGGATGAACGTGGCGGAAGCGACTAACGCGCCGCGTTTTCATCATCAGTGGCTGCCCGATCAGCTGCGCGTGGAGAAAGGCTTCAGTCCCGATACGCTGCGCCTGCTGGAAGCGAAAGGCCAGCACGTGAAGGTGCTGCCGGCAATGGGCAGCACGCAGAGCATCATGATCGGTCCTGATGGCATGCGCTACGGCGCCTCCGATCCGCGTTCGGTTGACGATCTCAGCGCCGGTTATTAATCGCCGGTAAGTCCGATACTGCTTCCGGTATTGTTTAGCCAGCCTGTGTGCTGGCTTTTTTTATCGCCGATCGACCCATCCGGCATGCGGGCGGGCACCAGACACGGAAGCGGTAAAAATAGTGATAAACTCAGCCTATCTCTGGCCTCAGGTGCATACGATGAAGAAGAAAAGACCGGTATTACAGGACGTCGCCGATCGCGTCGGCATCACCAAAATGACCGTCAGTCGCTATCTGCGCGACCCGGAGCGGGTCTCCGCCGCGCTGCGTGACAAAATTGCCGTCGCGCTGGATGAGCTGGGCTATATCCCTAATCGTGCACCCGATATGCTCTCAAACGCCACCAGCCGCGCCATTGGCGTGCTGCTGCCCTCCCTGACCAACCAGGTCTTTGCTGACGTGCTGCGCGGAATTGAAACCGTGACCGATGAGGCGGGATATCAGACGCTGGTCGCGCACTTTGGCTACAATCCGGAAAAAGAGGAGCGGCAGCTGCGCTCGCTGCTGGGCTGGAATATTGACGGCGTGATCTTAACCGAACGCACCCATACCACCGGTACGCTGCGCATGCTGGAGGTAGCCGGGATCCCGGTCATTGAGATCATGGACAGCGTCACGCCGTGTCTGGATATGGCGGTGGGATTTGATAATGTCGAAGCGGCGCGACAGATGACGCAGGCTATCCTGAAGAAAGGGCATCGCCATACGGTCTACCTGGGGGCGCGGCTCGATGAACGTACGCTGCAGAAGCAGCAGGGATATGAACAGGCAATGCGCGAGGCGGGGCTGACGCCGCACAGCGTGATGATGGAAGACGCCTCTTCCTTCAGCGCCGGCGCGCAGCTGCTGTGCGAGGCGCAAAAGCGCTATCCGGCAACCGACAGTCTGTTCTGTACTAACGATGACCTGGCCGTAGGCGCCATGTTTGAATGCCAGCGTCAGGGGCTGCGCGTGCCGGAGCAGATGGCGATCGCGGGCTTTCATGGTCACGATATTACGCAGGTCGTGACGCCGCGGCTGGCAACCGTGCTGACACCGCGCGAACGGATGGGGAGCGAGGCGGCTGCCATGCTGCTGGCGCGCATTGGTGGCGATCGTTCATTTAGCGGCCCGCTCGATATCGGCTTTGAGATTGCTGAAGGTGACAGCATCTGATTTTGGCGATTGTATGAGCCACTTCACACTTTTACGCTTTTCCGGCTGACGAGGGTTGTCAGCATCGGGACGCACTCCGACAATGAATGACAGATTTGTTATCGGTAACATTGGCAGAATAAGCTGCCGGAGCGCAAAACTATGATCACGCCATCTTCATCACATCACGTTTTTATCCTGATGGGTGTATCCGGCAGCGGAAAGTCTGTCGTTGCTAATCGGGTATCACACGAACTGAATACCGCTTTTCTGGATGGAGATTTCCTTCATCCGCGCAGCAACATCATGAAAATGGCGGAAGGCCATCCGCTGGATGACAACGATCGCCAGCCGTGGCTGCAGGCGCTGAACGACGCGGCTTTTGCCATGCAGCGCACTCAGGCGGTGTCGATTATCGTCTGCTCGGCGCTGAAAAAGTCCTATCGCGACATTTTGCGCCAGGGCAATCACAACCTGAAATTTATCTATCTGAAAGGCGATTTCGAAACTATTGAAACCCGCCTCAAAGCCCGTAAGGGTCACTTCTTCAAGCCGCAGATGCTGGTAACGCAGTTTGCCACGCTGCAGGAGCCTGGCACAGATGAGGCTGATGTCCTGATGGTGGATATCAATCACTCGCTGGATGACGTTGTTGCAGCTACGGTTGCGACCATCAGGGAAGCAATCAACAAGGGCGAGTAATGAGTACCGCAACGCTGGTGTTAACCGCAGCAGGCTCTGTCCTGCTGCTGCTGTTTCTGGTAATGAAAGCGCGGATGCACGCCTTTGTCGCCCTGATGTTAGTTTCTATTGGCGCCGGACTTTTCTCCGGTATGCCACTCGATCAGATCGCCGATACGATGCAGAAAGGCATGGGCGGCACGCTGGGCTTTCTTGCTATCGTAGTAGCGCTTGGCGCAATGTTCGGCAAAATTCTGCATGAAACCGGTGCGGTGGATCAGATCGCTATCCGGATGCTGAAAACCTTTGGCGAGAGCCGGGCGCACTATGCGATGGGGATCGCCGGGCTGATCTGCGCGCTGCCGCTGTTTTTTGAAGTTGCGGTGGTGCTGCTGATCAGCATCGCCTTTGCGGTGGCGCGCCGCACGCATGACAACCTGGTGAAGCTGGTGATCCCGCTGTTTGCCGGCGTAGCGGCGGCGGCGGCGTTTCTGCTGCCGGGACCTGCGCCGATGCTGCTGGCGGCACAAATGCACGCTGATTTTGGCTGGATGATCCTGCTGGGACTCTGCGCAGCCATTCCGGGGATGCTGATCGCCGGGCCGCTGTTTGGCAGCCTGATCGCCCGCCACGTCAGCTTCAGCGCGCCGCCGGAAGATCATCAGCCGGATGTGGACGAGGGCAGGCTGCCCTCATTTGGTTTCAGCCTCTCTCTGATCCTGTTTCCGCTGCTGCTGGTCGGGCTGAAAACCATCGGTGCGCGCTTTACCACGCCGGATACCCGGCTTTACGAATGGCTGGAATTTATTGGCCATCCGTTTACCGCGATTCTGCTGGCGCTGCTGGTGGCGATCTATGGCCTGGCGTACCGGCAAGGCATGGATAAAGAGAAGGTGATGCAGGTGTGCGGCAGCGCGCTGCAGCCCGCCGGCATTATTCTGCTGGTTATCGGTGCCGGCGGCGTCTTTAAGCAAGTGCTGGTTGACTCTGGCGTGGGGCCGGTGCTGGGTCACGCGCTGACCGGCGCCGGTATGCCGATCGCGCTGGCCTGCTTTATTCTGGCGGGCGCTATCCGGGTTATTCAGGGCTCTGCAACCGTGGCCTGTCTGACCACCGTAGGGCTGGTGATGCCGGTGATCGAACCGCTGCACTACAGCGGCGCGCAGCTCGCGGCACTTTCAATCTGTATCGGCGGTGGCTCAATTATTATCAGCCACGTCAACGATGCTGGCTTCTGGCTGTTTGGCCGCTTTACCGGTGCCACCGAGGGCGAGACGCTAAAGACCTGGACGCTGATGGAGACCATCCTCGGCACCACCGGCGCCATCGTCGGCATGATTGCGTTTAGTTTGTTATCGTAAATAAACCAGGGGCGCATAAATGCGCCCCCTACATCGCCCTCGTAGGGGCGTCATTAATGACGCCCTGGCCGATGTCCACACCGGATCCAACGACGCGGCTTATGGCGGTTGATACCGTGCACACCCTAAACCAGGGGCGTATAAATGCGCCTCTGCGTGCTTACCTTAATCTACTTCCCGCTCATCATCTGGCTGGTCGAGAACGGTGTAAGCCACCGCGCAGAACAGCGAATTAAGGCGCTTCATATCTCCCAGCAGCCCCAGATGCAGCGAACTGGTCTCAATGCTCTGCACATTATTCAGATGCAGCCGCTCCACGTGCGAGTGAGAGAAACGGCGGATCAGAATACGGAAGCGATGTTTGGCCCGCCGCAGACGTTTCGCGCTGGTGATATCATGCGACAGAAATACTGAGAGGCTCAGGCGCAGGTTATTCAGCACCTGCTCCTGCAGTGTATTCAGCTCTTCCAGCCCTTCTGCCGAAAAGGCCCGCCGCGCCTGCAACGATTTATCCGCAACGTCACCGCTCATGCGCTCAATGATGTCACCCGCCTGTTCAAGATTCAGCGCCATCTCAATAATTTCAGCCCAGCGCCGCGCATCCTCCTCTGCCAGATCTTCGCGCGGCATGCGGGCCAGATAGAGTTTGATCGCGGTATAGAGCACGTCAACATCATCATCCAGCTGCCGCACCCGGTGCGATTCACGCAGTTCGCCCCGGACTACGCGGCTGAACGACTCCAGCATCTGCTCCAGCACGTCGCCCATGCGCAGGGTCTCACGCGCGGCATTGACCAGCGCCAGCGCAGGCGTATCCAGCGCGCTTTTATCCAGATGTCTGGGCTTGAGATGCGCCTGATGCTCTGCATCGTCAGAAATCATACGCTGGCAGAGTCGCGCCATCGGTGCCGCAAACGGCACCATGATCAGGCAGCGTGCCAGGTTGTAGAAAACGTGGAAAAAGATCACCAGCTCTTCATCATTCACCGGCAGCCGATCCAGCAGCTCAGCAATAAAATCAACAAACGGCAGTACCGCAATGCTGCCGATAAGCTTGAACAGCAGGCTGCCGAGCGCCACCCGCTTGCCAGCCGCATTAGAACCGCTGGCGTTGATCATCGCCAGCAGGCCGCTGCCGAGGTTGGCACCAATGACCAGACAGAGCGCCACCTTAAATGAGATCACCCCGGCGGCCGTCAGGGTCGCGGTGATCAGCACCGCCGCCAGGCTCGAGTAGCTGATGATGGCAAAAACGGCGCCAATCAGGGCGTCCAGCAGCGTATCGCCGGTCAGGGTGGAGAAGAGCACCTGCACGCCCGAAGCCTGCGTTATCGGACGTGCTGCGGTGACAATCAGCTGCAGCGCCAGCAGGATCAGCCCGAGACCAATGGCAGCACGGCCCATCTGTCCGACGCGCGTCTATTTGCGGCTGAGAAAAAAGACCACGCCAAAAAAGATAAACAGCGGGGAGAGCCAGGAGAGATCGAAGGTCAGCACGCGCGCCATAATGGCCGTGCCGACGTCAGCCCCCAGTACCACCACCAGGGCAGGTGTCAGGCTGACCAGGTTTTGCGCCACAAACGAGGTGACCAGCAGCGTAGTGGCGTTGCTGCTCTGTACCAGAGCGGTAACGCCAATGCCGGCCAGAAAAGCCATCGGTTTTTTTTCCACGCTGCGGCTCAGTACCCGGCGCAGATCGGCGCCGTACACGCGCATGATGCCGGTACGCACAATGTGGGTGCCCCAGACCAGCAGTGCGACAGCAGAAAGCAGATTAAGCAGAGTTAGCACGGTCGCAGGCTCCTGTATGCCAGGCAAAAAGCAGCCAGCTGCCTGCCTGGCAAACACGGCAGCGGGGGAAGACCGGTAGCGCACCGCATGAATTTTTCGTTAGATATAAATAACCTGAAGCGGCGTCGACCTGTTAACTGTAGCTGAATCCGGTTCACTGCGATGAGATATCCACGGCGTTTACGCTGCCCCTGACGGAGAACCGCCACCTTAACGTCATATTGTGATTCAGATCACATTGCAGCATGATAGCGCTCTTCTCATTTGCGCATTAAGGACGCAGCAATGACAGATAAATCAGCCGCCGGTCAGCTCATCGCGACGGTGCTGCAGTGGGTACTTAACCTCGGCCTGTTAATCCTGGCCGTGATCCTGGTGGTGTTTCTCGGCAAGGAGACGATTCATCTGGCTAACGTGCTGTTCAGCACCGGTGAACAGGCGTCATCCTATCTGCTGATTGAAGGCATTGTGATCTACTTTCTCTACTTTGAATTTATCGCGCTGATTGTGAAATATTTTCAGTCGGGCTATCACTTTCCGCTGCGCTACTTTGTTTATATCGGGATCACCGCCATTATCCGGCTGATTATCGTTGACCACAAAAACCCGTTCGACACGCTCTGCTATTCCGCTGCGATCCTGATTCTGGTGGTCACGCTGTGGCTGGCAAACAGCAACCGGCTGAAGCGCGAATAACGTCCCTTATCATCTCCGGCGCTCGCGGCCGTGCCAGCGGCCGCGCTCTGCGGTAAACTAAGGCAACTTTTTTGCCGGAGATCGCCTGATGTCGCACGATGCGCTGCGCCAGTTATATGCCTTGCAGTGGTTACCCGCCTCCTCGCTGCTGCCCGCACCGCTGACCGACTGGCTGATGGAAGAAGATTCCATGACGCGCCGTTTTGAGCAGCACTGCCGGCAGGTTACCGTTCAACCCATCCGTGAAGGCTTTGTCAGCGCGGCGGAGGTCGCAGCAGAAGCGGCTTTTCTGCCGAACGATACGCGCTTCTGGCTGCGCGAAATCGTGCTGTGCGGCGACGGCGAGCCGTGGCTGCTGGGCCGCACCGTAGTGCCCGAGAGTACGCTGCAGGGACCGGAGCAGATGCTGCAGCAACTTGGCACACGCCCGCTGGGGCGCTATCTTTTTGCCTCTTCAGCGCTGAGCCGCGATTTTATTCATCCCGGCCAGGCCGGCGATCTGTGGGGACGGCGTTCGCGCCTGCGCCTGTCGGATAAGCCCCTTCTGTTAACTGAACTTTTTTTACCGGCATCGCCGCTTTACCGCGCGCTGCAGCAAGGATGAGACCCGTGCAAAAATCATTATCCGTAAGCAAATGGCAGGCTTACAGCCGCCTGATGCGCATCGACAAACCTATCGGCACGCTGCTGTTGATGTGGCCTACGCTCTGGGCGCTGTGGCTGGCTGGCATGGCGGTGCCGCCGCTGCCGGTGCTGATTGTGTTTGTGCTTGGCGTCATCGTTATGCGCGCTGCCGGCTGCGTCATCAATGATTACGCCGATCGCAAAGTGGATGGTCACGTCAAACGCACCGCCGGCCGGCCGCTGGCGAGCGGGGCGGTTTCAGAAAAAGAGGCAAAGCTGCTGTTTGCTGCGCTGGGCCTGCTGGCGTTTATGCTGGTGCTGACCATGAATCGCATGACCATCCTGCTCTCTTTCGGCGGGCTGGCGCTGGCTTGGGTCTACCCCTTTATGAAACGCTATACCCATCTGCCGCAGGTGGTGCTCGGCGCAGCCTTTGGCTGGGCGATCCCGATGGGGTGGGCTGCAGTAAGTGAGTCCTTACCTTTAGTCTGCTGGCTGGTGTTCTTCGCTAACATCTGCTGGACGGTGGCCTACGATACCCAGTACGCCATGGTGGATCGCGATGACGATTTGAAGATAGGCGTTAAATCTACGGCGATTCTGTTTGGTCGTTTTGACAAGCTGATTATTGGCCTGCTGCAGCTGGCCACGCTGGGGCTGATGGCGCTTGTGGGAAGTATGCTGAATCTGAACGGGGCATTCTACTGGTCACTGCTGGCTGCCGGCGCGCTGTTTGTCTATCAGCAGAGCCTGATCGCCCGCCGCGAACGCGACGCCTGCTTTCAGGCCTTTCTGAACAATAACTATGTGGGACTGGTGCTGTTTGCTGGCGTGCTGCTGAATACGCAGCCGTTTCTGGCGCTGTTCTGAACCGGCAGGGACGCATCCTGCGTCCCTGCCTTGCCTTACTCGTGTGCGACTGCACTCTCAATTGTCAGACGCACATCGCTGGTGACCAGCTCCGCCAGCATCTGCCACATCGCGTGCGTGCGCTCCGCATCGGCATCACCTGAGTCGCTGATATAGCGCTCATCGCGCAGCGTCAGCACCAGCGTGGTAAATACCGCCTTATCAAAGAACTCCGGCGCATTGATACCGTGCAGCACTGACAGACGCTGCGCCAGCGTGCGGCTCTCTTTCTCCAGCGTGCCGCGGTTGATCGTCGGTTTGGCACTGAGAATGGCGAAAGTGATCGCAAAGCGCTGCAGCGTTTCGCGAATACCGGCTGCCAGCAGCTGCAGCGTGCGATAGCGCGCGGCGCTCAGCTTAATCTGCCCATCCAGCTGCGTTACCAGCCCCTGTCGCGCCATCTCCGCGCACAGCGCGCTAAGCAGCGCCGGCAGTTCGGCACTTTCCCAGCGCAGGAACAGTTCACTTTTCAGCATCGGGTAGACCAGGCTTACCTGACGCAGAAGCTCTGCTTCGCTGATTTCGCGGTGCTGCTGCACAATCGCGGCAATCAGCGACGGCATCACCAGCATGTGCTGAATGTTATTCCGGTAGTAGGTCATCAGCACGGCCTGCTCGCGCGGCAGAATAATGATATCGCCGATGCTGTCCTGCTCGGTTTCAAACTTATTCATGCCCATCGCGTGATCCAGCAGCGCTTCGGCGCTCAGATCGGGCACCGTCGCTTCCGGTGAATAGGGCACGTTGCGCAGCAGCTGGGTGTAGCACTCCAGCTGCTCCGTCAGCTGCTCACGCGTCAGCGAGCGCTGACGGGACGCAAGCAGCGCGGTCACACACAGATTCATGGCGTTGGCCGCACCCGCTTCGTTAATGCGCACCATCAGGCGGGCAGCGATATCGTTTACCGCTGGCGTCATCCACGCGGGGCGCTGCGGATCGATCGGGTCGATCGCCTCGCGCCACTCGGGAATATGCTTGTTCAGGTAGTTAACCAGCGGCAGCGGTTCGCCAAAGTTAACGTAGCCCTGACCGAGATTGCGCAGCTTACGCAGGCCGCGCACCATCTGCACAAAGCCCTCTTTCTCTTTCGCTGCGCCGCGCAGCTCTTTGGCGTAAGTACCCACTTCCATTACGTGCTCATAGCCGATGTAGATCGGTACAAACGTAATCGGACGGCTGCCGCCGCGCAGCAGCGCCTGCAGCGTCATTGAAAGCGTGCCGGTTTTGGGATCGAGCAGGCGACCGGTGCGCGAGCGTCCGCCCTCAACAAAGTACTCAACCGAGTAGCCGCGGCTGAACAGCTCGCCCAGATATTCGCGGAATACGGTGGAGTAGAGTTTATTGCCCTTAAAGGTACGGCGAATAAAGAAGGCCCCCAGCCGGCGGAAAATGGGCCCGGCTGGCCAGAAGTTAAGATTGATACCGGCAGCGATGTGCGGCGGCACCAGCCCCTGATGATAAAGCACGTAGGAGAGCAGCAGATAATCCATATGGCTGCGGTGGCAGGGCACATAGACTATTTCATGACCATCCTGCGCCAGCTGACGCACGCGCTCGCCGCCGTTGACGCTAATGCCCTGATAGAGGCGGCTCCAGAGCCAGCCCATGATGCGGTCGGTAACGCGGATCGCCTCATATGAGAAGTCTGCCGCGATCTCTTCCATCATCTCAACGGCGTTTTGCTGCGCTTTTTCATGCGAAATCTTTTTGCTGCGCGCTTCATCTTCAACCGCTTTTTCAATCGCCTTCGACTGCAGCAGCTTGTTGAACAGATCCTGACGGGCGGGCAGGCTTGGTCCCACCGCGGCGAGACGCTGGCGGGCAAAGTGAATACGCGCCACGCGCGCCAGCTTCTGCGCAATCGACTTATCCGTGCCGTGTTCGGTCGCCATCTGGCGCAGCGAGACGGTGGAAGAGAAGCGGACAAAGCTGTCGCGACCGTGCCAGAGAATGGCGAAAAACTTCTGTACGCCATTCAGTACGCGCAGATGCGGCGTAGGCTCGCCCTGAATTTCACGACCCGGCGCACGGCCAAACATCACCGCCACCGGCAGCATCTGGACATCCAGCTGCGGGTTATTACGATGCAGATCCAGATAGTCGTGAAACAGTTTCACTGACTCCGGGTTCGCCACATAGTAAGGAAAGACACGCGGGCCATCATGAATAAACACATGGCGCGGCAGCAGCGTGCCGTCAATCTCCAGCGGCGCGAGCGGATCGGGCAGATCAAGCCGCAGACACTGGTTGCGTAATGTAAGCAGATCCGCCTTTGAATCATAAGGCAAAACATACATCACGGGACGAGTGGGATCGATACCGTGCTCCGAAACCGGATCGGTCGGTATGACCTTACTTTTTACCAAAATAGAGAGTGGTAAATTCAATAATTTGTAATAGAGTTTACGCCAACCTGACATAGACAACTTGAAGCCTCTTGTTAGCAAAGCGCGGCAAGCATACCAGAAAGTGCAGCGGAGATCTGTGGCTGTGCCATCGCACGCTGCGCACTCATTGACGCCAAAATTACTCAAGGGTTCCCTATTCATGGCAAATAACGTTACCGGCCTGCTGCGTATTATCAAAGCGGCGGGCTACTCCTGGCAGGGAATACGCGCAGCCTGGCAACATGAAGCGGCCTTTCGTCAGGAAGCCGTTGCAGCGGTGATTGCGGTAGTTGTCGCCTGCTGGCTGGATGTGGACGCAGTGACGCGCGTACTGCTAATTGGTTCGGTGATACTGGTGGTGGTGGTGGAGATCCTCAACAGCGCGATTGAGGCGGTGGTCGACCGAATCGGCCAGGAGCGTCATCCGCTGGCGGGCCGCGCTAAGGATATGGGTTCTGCCGCCGTACTGCTGACGATCCTTCTCGCGCTGTTTGTCTGGATAACGCTGCTCTGGCCGCACGCATATTAAGGCCGCCCGTACCGATATATCGCTGATTTTTGCCGCAGCTGCGGTTTTCATTTCGCCAATACCTGTATATACTCACAGCGACTGTATAAACAACCAGGGGGCGGGATGAAAGCGTTAACCAGCAGGCAGCAGCAGGTCTATGACCTGATTCGCGACCATATTAATACAACCGGCATGCCGCCAACGCGTGCTGAAATCGCTTCACAGCTGGGCTTCCGCTCACCCAATGCAGCTGAAGAGCACCTGAAAGCGCTGGCGCGTAAAGGGGTCATTGAGATTGTCTCTGGCGCCTCGCGCGGCATTCGCTTGCTGATGGAAGAAGAGACAAGCGGCGGACTGCCGTTAATCGGGCGTGTCGCTGCCGGTGAGCCGCTGCTGGCTCAGGAGCACATCGAGACCCACTATCAGGTCGATGCTAACCTGTTCAAGCCGAGCGCGGATTTTCTGCTGCGCGTTAGCGGCATGTCGATGAAAGATATCGGGATTATGGATGGCGATCTGCTTGCCGTGCATAAAACCCAGGATGTGCGTAATGGCCAGGTCGTGGTGGCGCGCATTGACGACGAGGTCACCGTAAAACGCTGGAAAAAGCAGGGTGCTATCGTGCATCTGCTGCCGGAAAACAGCGATTTTCAGCCTATCGAAGTGGATACGCGCCAGCAGTCTCTGACCGTTGAAGGTCTGGCTGTCGGTATTGTCCGTACCGGTGAATGGCTGTAATACCTGGTTAGTCCCCCCGCTGCGGTCTGTGCCTGCACAGGCCGCGGTCTGCTATATTACCCCTCTGCTTCCAACCGTGGCGCCGTGCAGCTGCATGAGGCGCGTTGCCCGCAATAACAGGACTGGCTGATGCCGCTGTTTACCTCTTCTGATCGCACGCTCTGGCGCCTGGCGCTGCCCATGATCCTCTCTAACATCAGCGTACCGCTGCTGGGCATTGTGGATACGGCTATCATTGGCCACCTCGACAGCCCGGTTTACCTCGGCGGCGTAGCCGTGGGTGCAACGGCCACCAGCTTTGTCTTTATGCTGCTGCTCTTTTTGCGGATGAGCACCACTGGCCTGACGGCGCAGGCGTTCGGCGCCCGCGATAAGCCAGCGCTGGCGCGGGCGCTGATCCAGCCGATGCTGATTGCGCTGACGGCAGGCGTGCTGTTCATTGCGCTACGAACGCCGGTCAGCGAGCTGGCAGCCGCGCTGATGGGCGGCAGCGAGGCGGTGCAGCAGCAGGCACAAACCTTTATCGCTATCCGCTGGCTCAGCGCGCCTGCCACGCTGGCAAATCTGGTGATCCTCGGCTGGCTGCTCGGCGTACAGTATGCGCGCGCGCCGATGGTGCTGCTTATTACCGGCAACGTCGTGAATATCCTGCTCGATCTGCTGTTTGTTCTGCAGTGGCACTGGGGCGTGGCGGGTGCCGCAGCGGCCACCGCCGTCGCGGACTATGTGACGCTGGCCGTGGGGCTATGGATGGTGGCGCGGGTGCTGGCGCTGCGCGGCATATCATTTTCGCTGCTTAAAGCCAGCTGGCGCGGCGACGCCGCGCGCCTGTTCCGGCTTAACCGCGACATCATGCTGCGTTCGCTGCTGCTGCAGCTCTGCTTCGCCTCGCTGACGCTACTGGGCGCGCGACTCGGCGCTGACGTGGTCGCCGTCAATGCGGTATTGCTGATGTTCCTGACTTTTACTGCCTATGCGCTGGATGGTTTTGCGTATGCGGTGGAAGCCTGCTCCGGTGAGGCGACCGGCGCAGGCGATCGCAGCCGGCTGCGGCTGATCTGGTATGCCGCCTGCCGGCAGGCGGGCATTGTGGCGCTGCTGTTCGCTGTGATTTACGCCCTCTGCGGTCCGGCAATTATCGCGCTGCTGACCTCGATTGAGTCGCTGCGTGAGGCGGCTGACCGCTATCTGATCTGGCAGGTGATCCTGCCGCTGGCTGGCGTCTGGTGCTATCTGCTGGATGGGATGTTTATCGGAGCCACGCGCGGCCGGGATATGCGCAACAGCATGCTGCTGGCGGCGCTGGGCTATGCGCTGACGCTGCTGACGCTGCCGTGGCTCGGGAATCATGGTTTATGGCTGGCTATTACCGTATTTCTCGCGCTGAGAGGCATTACGCTCGGGCTGATCTGGCGTCATCACTGGCAGCGCGACAGCTGGTTCAGCGTGTGATAGCAGCCGGTCAGGCGGTAGCCCACAAAACTGGCAGTTTGTGCTGCAGCGGTTAACCTTAACGTGACAGCACGCGGGTTATACGGCGGTTCAGCCCGCGCTGTGGTGGCATACCGTCTGGCTCAGCAAACCGGGGAGAGATGCAATGAACAGAGATGAAGCGAGTGGCAGCTGGAAACAGTTTAAAGGAAAATGCAAAGAGCAGTGGGGCAAGCTGACCGATGATGACCTGAGCGTGATCGAAGGCAGACGCGAGCAGCTGATCGGCAAAATTCAGGAGCGCTACGGCTATGCCAGAGCAGAAGCGGAGCGCGAAGTAAACGAATGGGAAAGCCGGCACAACGATCCACACAGCTAGTGCCACCCCGCTTCAGAGCATAACCCGCCCGCATGCCTTCAGGCGTGTGCTCAGCCCTTTTTGCCGCGTTTTTTACTCATCGCTTCATGATCGTGCGCGCAGCTGGCGTGCTGTGTACAGGCGGCAATTTCCGCACAGTTTTCGCACAGGCCGTGCGCTTCAATTACCGTATGGCGCAGGCTGAAGTTTGCCTGGTCAGCCAGTCCCGCAATGATTTTTTCCACGCCGTGCGCCTGCTGTTCACTCACTGCGGCACAGCTGTCGCAAACCAGCATGACAGAGCTGTGGGCCGGCTCATTGAAATGATGGCAGACCACATAGCTGTTGTTGGACTCCACGCGGTGGATAAATCCCTGCTCCAGCAAAAAGTCGAGGGCGCGGTAAATCGTGGGCGGCTTCGCCTGAGGCTCACTCATACGCAGCTGATCCAGCAGATCGTAGGCGCTGACAGAACCTTTCTGCTCAGCCATCAGGCGCAGTACTTCGGCACGCTGTGGCGTAAGACGCACGCCGCGATCGAGACAGAGCGCCTCGACCTGGGTCAGCAGCTGCGCTGGGGTAAGAGTTGACATAATGTTCTCCGGCTAACAGGTGATGTTATTTTATCACACTCCATCCGCCCATGCTGTTTTTGCCTGCCCTGGCCGAAGCGTGCTGTCGATCACACTTATCCGGCAATTTTAAGCGTGTTTAGCGCGCTATTTTTGCTTTGCAAGTGACCAGATTCCCGATATGGTTCAGGCAGGCTAAAGTTATCACTGGCCTTATAAGAGCAATAATTCGCCTGAGTGGCTAAAAAAAACGCAGTGTGACGCAATCGTGTCCAATTCTGCGAACAGCAGTGCTTATCCCTTTCAGTTCACAGCAATGAAGCGTTAGCCGCCATTCAGAATAGCGGTTAACACCATTATTTCGCCTACGCGACACTCAATAATTTTTTAAGGTGATAGCAGCCTCATGATGACAACACGCTTTACGCTGGCCCGGGTGGCTTATTTTGCTGGTTTAAACGCGCTGCTGGTTTCCTCTTCAGCGCTGGCCGCGGGAACCTGGTATGATGCGCGCAATGATGCGATGGGCGGAACCGGTGTCGCATCGTCGCACTGGAGCTCTGCCGTGCTGGCTAACCCCGCGCTGATGACACGCGCGCAGCCGGAAGAGAACGCCGGCATTATTTTTCCCTCTGCCGGGTTACAGGTGACGGATAAAGACAAGCTGGTCGATCGCATTGATGACATCACCGATACGGTTGATCGCTATCGCGACGTGATTGATAACATCAACGCGAATCTCATCTCGGATCCGTTTGCCGCCATCAATGCGGTACCGCAACTGCGTGCCGCAGCCGGTGATATGGCCGATCAGCTGCGCGGGCTTAAAGGTAACAAAGCGGATGCCACCGCTGGCGTTGCGCTGGCCGTCACCGTTCCCAATGCGACGCTGCCGTTTGCTTTTATTACCAAAGCCTATGGCACCGCCCATATCCGGGCCAATGTGGCTCAGAGCGATATCGATTATCTGGATAGTCTGGCAAACGGGGCGTTTCCGCAGCCGGGCGATCAGGATAACCTGCGCTCCAGCGCGAACGGACTGGCAGCGCTGGTCACCGATTATGGTATCGCCATGGCGCATGAGTTCACGGTTGCCGGTCATCCGGTCTCGCTCGGTATTACGCCCAAGCTGCAGAAGACCTGGCTCTATAACTACAGCGCCAGCGTCTATAACTACGATAAAAACGATCTTAAAAACGGACGCTATCGCAGTTCAGACACCGGCTTTAACGTTGATGCCGGTCTCGCAACCGCGTTTGCTGAAAACTGGACGTTTGGTCTGACCGGGCAGAACCTGATCTCACGCGATCTGGAAACCAAAGTCGTCAATGGCTATCGCGATACCTATCAAATCCGTCCGCTGGTGACAACCGGACTGGCATGGGAGCGCGGGCCGGTTACCCTGACCGGCGATGTGGACCTGACGGAAACCAAACGCTTTAAGTCGCAGGAGAGCAGCCAGTATGCGGGCGCAGGCGCGGAATATCGCGTGCTCGACTGGCTGGCACTGCGGGCAGGCTATCGCGCCGATCTGAAATCAAATGACGTTAACGTGGTTACCGCCGGCCTCGGGCTGTCGCCGTTTAATAATGCGGTGCATCTGGATCTCGCGGGCTCCACCGGTAAAGATCGTACCTGGGGTGCGATGGTACAGCTCGGCTTTAACTTCTGACGGGTCTGTCACGGGCGGCTGTGTCGTCCGTGACGGCTGTGGTATCATTGCGCAGTTTCTCATCATTTAACTCCGGATCTACTGCGCTTCATGACTGATAACTTCTCTTCGCAACGCTTCTCTATCGCGCCGATGCTCGACTGGACCGATCGTCACTGCCGCTATTTTCATCGCAAGCTGACCGGCGATACGCTGCTCTATACCGAAATGGTGACGACCGGCGCGATTATTCATGGCAAAGGCGATTACCTTGCCTATAGCGAAGAGGAGCATCCGGTTGCGCTGCAGCTGGGCGGCAGCGATCCGGCGGCGCTGGCGCAGTGTGCCCGACTGGCTGAAGCGCGCGGTTACGATCAGATCAACCTTAACGTGGGCTGTCCTTCCGACCGCGTACAGAACGGTCGTTTTGGTGCCTGCCTGATGGCGGATGCGAACCTGGTGGCTGACTGCATTAAAGCGATGCGCGATGTGGTTTCTATTCCGGTCACGGTAAAAACCCGCATCGGTATTGATGAGCAGGACAGCTACGCGTTTCTGCGCGACTTTACCGGCACCGTGGCAGAGCGGGGCGGCTGCGACACCTTTATCATTCACGCTCGCAAAGCCTGGCTGTCAGGCCTGAGCCCCAAAGAGAACCGGGAGATCCCGCCGCTGGACTATCCGCGCGTTTATCAGCTAAAACGTGATTTTCCGGCGCTGACCATGGCGATCAACGGCGGGGTAAAAACGCTGGAAGAGGCCAAGACGCACCTGATGCATCTGGATGGCGTGATGATGGGCCGCGAAGCGTATCAAAATCCTTCCGTGCTGGCGCAGGTTGACCGCGAGCTTTTTGGCCGCACAACGCCGGCAGTGGATCTGGTCGCCGTTGTGCGTTCAATGTATCCCTATATCGAAGCGGAACTGACGCAGGGCACTTATCTGGGGCACGTCACCCGGCATATGCTGGGGCTGTTTCAGGGTATTCCGGGTGCCCGTCAGTGGCGACGGTATCTGAGCGAAAATGCCCATAAACCGGGTGCTGATGTGCGGGTGCTGGAAGCCGCGCTGGCGCTGGTGGCCGATCGCATCCCCCAGGAAGCGTAATCCGCGCGCTCTGAAAACCGCAGCAGAAATGGTGCGGTTTTATTTTGCCTGAAACCTGGTTTTTTTCACCACTTCTACCGCAGTGCCCTGAATAAATACTTTTCAATCAATATCTTATAAATTAACCGATCTGGCACGAAAATTGTATCTGTCAGCAGAGTCCTGACAGAGGAGAATAGACGTGGAAATTGTATTTGTGCTTGGGTTCTTTTTAATGCTGTTGCTGACCGGCGTTTCCCTGCTGGGGGTGATTGCGGCTTTAGCCGTTGCCACCGCGCTGATGTTTTTAACCGGCCTGTTTGCCTTTGTTATAAAACTGTTACCCTGGCTGCTGCTGGCCGTGGTCGCCGTCTGGGTCTGGCGCAGCGTTACCACACCGGGTAGCAGCACCAGACTGAACCGGCTCAGGAGAAAAATCAGCAGGATGGAGCGACGCGGCTGGTAAAAAATGCGGCTCAGATCACAGCGCTGAATTCCGCTGGCGCTAAATAAAACGTAAACATATTTTTTACTTATGTTTTCTGCCACTATACGTATACAGATTCAGTACCGCTGTCCCTACACCAGCGCGAACTAAAAAAAGAATCAGGGGCTTCCTTCAGGAAGCCCTCTTTTTTTGCCTGCATCAGGGCAGCAGCAGGCTGGAGCCCTGGGTCGCACGACTTTCCAGTATCTGATGCGCGCGCATGGCATCGCGCAGCGGGAACTTCTGCTGCTCCGGTACGTTTACCTGAATGGCGCGGCTGGCTATCAGGGAAAAGAGTTCACTGCTCGCCTGCTCCAGCTCCTCACGGTTTGTGATATAGCCAAACAGCGACGGGCGGGTGACAAACAGAGAGCCTTTCTTATTAAGAATTCCTAAATCCACGCCGGTTACCGGGCCGGAGGCGTTGCCAAAGCTGACCAGCAGCCCGTGGCGCTGCAGAGAATCGAGCGATGGTTCCCAGGTATCCTTACCGACAGAGTCGTACACCACGGCCACTTTTTTCCCCTGTGTCAGTTCGCTGACGCGCTGTGCAATATCCTCTTCGCGATAGTTGATGGTGGCCCATGCGCCAGCCGCTTTGGCAATCTGCGCTTTTTCGGCAGAACCCACCGTGCCGATAAGATGTGCACCCAGCGCTTTGGCCCACTGGCAGGCAATCAGACCCACACCGCCTGCGGCAGCATGAAACAGAAACGTCTCATCCGCTTTGACTTTCCAGGTTTGTCGCAGCAGATACTGGACCGTCAGCCCTTTAAGAAATGAGGCAGCCGCCGTTTCAAAAGAGATACTCTCCGGCAGCAGCGCCAGCCGCTCTTCCGCAACGTTGTGAAGTTCACTGTAAGCGCCCAGAGCGGCCTGACAGTAAACCACCCGATCGCCAGGCTGAAAACGCGTGACCGCTGCGCCCACTTTGCTGACCACGCCTGCCGCTTCGGTACCGAGTCCGGAAGGAAAGGCTGAAACCGGGTAGAGCCCGCTGCGCACATAGGTGTCGATATAGTTGATGCCTATCGCCCGGTTTTCTACCTGCACCTCATGCTCAGCCGGATCGGCAGGATCAAAATCTGCCCACTGCAAAACCTCCGGGCCACCGTGCTGACTGAACTGAATACGCTTTGCCATGCTGACTCCTGTGAATGTTCATCCGGGGGCGGTATACTTGCGCGTCCCTTTCACGATCGGTAATGCATTCACTATGGCAGGAAACAAACCCACCAACAAATCGAACGAACCCCGCGATCGGCAGCTGGAAGGCGTAAAAATGCCGCCGCACTCCATAGAAGCGGAGCAGTCGGTGCTGGGTGGGTTGATGCTGGACAACGAGCGCTGGGACAACGTCTCTGAGCGCGTTGTCGCAGACGATTTTTTTAACCGCTCACACCGCATGATTTTTGCTGAGATGCAGCGGCTGCTGGAGCTGGGCCAGCCTATCGACCTGATCACGCTGTCAGAGTCGCTGGAAACGCGCGGCGAGCTGGAGATGGCGGGCGGCTTTGCCTATCTGGCCGAACTCGCGAAAAATACGCCAAGTGCGGCTAACATCGGCGCCTATGCAGATATCGTGCGCGAACGTGCGGT
>JAAIGF010125861.1_pt1 | contig 26544 bp, 23 predicted proteins | sample 6487441 | NCBI WGS metagenome assembly JAAIGF01 (sample SAMN13974129, study PRJNA590717) | phyllosphere metagenome | biome: pepper field; feature: multiple bacterial spot infested pepper fields; material: pepper leaves; isolation source: leaves from pepper fields | host: Capsicum annuum ... | reverse complement strand
TGTTTGATATGATTTTTTTAACACTTTAAGAACGATTACAAGAGAAAAATGTTTAAAAAAAAGGTAAGTATTTTTCCAACCTTACCTTTTGACTTTTAAAACTAGTTGTGGTTACTCTTCCCAACGTATCTTTTCTTCAACAGCTCCGCGAACAGGTTCACGGGGTTCACTGTTGTGGTGACCTAAATAAAACAAACCGATACATTTCTGGTTTTCTTCAAGCTTCAAAAACGAACCAAGGTGGTTGATTAGACCTGGTGAAGCCCAATACCCGCCGATCCCCAAGGAGTGCGCTGCAAGCCAAAGGTTCTGTACTGCGCAAGACGTAGCCGCCAGTTCTTCCCATTCAGGCAACTCTCCAGTGTAATTTACCACAATGGCAATGGCAACATTAGCCGTGGTGGCTTTTTTTCCCATATTGACCTCCGTCGCTTCGCTATATTTCTCCGCTGGTGTGATTTCTTTGTAGATACCACTTAAAGCCTTCCCCAATCGCTGTAATCCCTCTTTTTGGAACACCACAAATCGCCAAGGTTGCGTCCGTTTGTGTGTTGGAGCTGCATTTGCTGCCTCCAAAATCGTCAATAGATCTTCTCTGCTAATATCTTGGTCCGTAAAATTATTTTGCGTTACCGTTCTTCTATATTGTATAGCTTTTAATACCTCGTTTTTCATATATTATCTTGTTTACTTATCTATTTCTTGCAGTCTTTGCTATGCTCTTTCTTCCCAAATTGTTACGATATGTAATATGGTACGTACGGCTTGTTCCATATCTTGACGACTTACCCATTCCATTTTTCCATGAAAGGCATGTCCTCCAGCAAATACATTGGGGCAGGGTAGCCCCATAAACGAAAGCCGCGAGCCATCCGTACCGCCACGGATACTTCGTCGCTCGGGCACTAGCCCGGTACGCGAAATGGCTTCTAATCCGATTTCCATAATTTGCGGATGTTGGTCCAAGACTTCTTTCATATTTCTATATTGCTCGTTTACCTTAAATTGGTACGTTACCGCGGGATATCGCGCAACAACTTCATCAATGGCTGCACGAAGTTCTGCTTCATGCTTCTCCAAATTTGCAGTGAGGTGATCACGAATGATAAAGTCTATCTCCGCACGGTCGACACCGCCCTCTATGTGGTTAGGATGAATAAAACCTTCTTTTTTAGATGTGGTTTCGGGAGATAAACGGTCTTTAGGAAGCGCCTGAATGACTTCTGCAGCTACTTTAAGTGCACTCACCATCTTGCCTTTGGCGAAGCCCGGATGCACCGAAACACCTTGTATCGTAACCTGCACGCCGTCTGCAGAGAATGTTTCATCTTCTATGGTACCCGCACGCTCGCCGTCCATCGTGTAGCCAAAATCCGCACCTAATTTATTGAGATCGACGTGGTTTACACCCTTGCCAATTTCTTCATCCGGCGTGAACAGAATTTTGATCGTACCGTGTTTGATTTCTGGATGGCTCATTAACAGACGTGCAGCATCCATAATTTCGGCCACACCAGCTTTATCATCGGCGCCTAATAGCGTTGTACCGCTGGCGGTGATCACATCATGGCCGATCTGGTTCTTAAGATCAGGATGTTCATCAAACCGTATGACAACGGAAGGATCATCTGGTAAAACCAAGTCCTGTCCTTGGTAGTTTGCATGTAGCAGGGGCTTCACTTGCGCACCGGCGCAATCTGGCGAAGTATCCACATGGGAACAAAAGCAGATCACCGGCACTTGTTTGTCCGAATTGGAAGGTATGGTAGCATATACGTATCCGTGCTCGTCTAAATGCGCATCAGCAACACCTATCTGCTGCAACTCTTCCACCAGTAATCTGCTCAAATCTTTCTGCTTTGCCGTGGATGGAAATGAATTTGAATGTGGATCGGACTCAGTATCAATCTGTACATAACGCATAAAGCGCGCCGCAACTTCAAAATCTGATATGCTATTAATCGGGGATGAACTCATGCTCTTCGTTTTTGATGCTCCAAAAATAACAAGTTCTGCAAGATAATATAAGCTTAATATGCAATTAATTGTTAGCAAAGCAAATAGCGTATTGCGCTCCTATCGAGCGCAACTGTCGCGCGGTTACTGCCTATCTACCCAGCCAAATACCTTTGACAAAACATCCGTGCTACGCGTCCCGCCTATATTTTGACGAATTTTCAGTTCTTGATCAGCTACTTTGACAAAGAGGCCATCAATGGCTCGTTGCGTCACATAAGCGGTAAGATTTGTTTCTACCTTACTGGAGAACGGCAAACGGTTATAGGCCGATGTCAACTGGCTCCAATAATCCGAAACGTTATTCTTTCCCATTGCCGATTGGATAATGGGTGTGAAACGGCTTGTCAACTCCGTGTTTGTCGTCGTTTTGAAATAACTCGTGGCGGCATTTTGCTGGCCGCTCAACAAAATTGCATAGGCATCCTTGATAGTCATCTTCGACAACGAATTGACAAATACGGCTCCCGCTTCAGAGACCGCTGTTTCCGCGGCTCTATTCATGCTCATGATGAACTGATCGCATAGAGCACCCATCCCTACAGCTCGCAGGGCTTTTTCTATCTTTTGTGCTTCTTGCGGCATCAGAATCTTGACGACAGCGTCACCTAGATAACCATCTTTCACCGCAAGCGATTTGATGCTCGCCTGCAATCCGTTACCTAAAGCTTGCTTGATCGCATTGTTCGCTTCCGTGGTGGTGACAGTACCGCTCGTCGAAGATTTTGCTGAGGTCGCCGTTGTTTTCTTCGTTGTATCAGACGTTGTACCTAACTTCCCTAAGATTCCCTTCAACTTTGCGGATACCTGCGCTTCGGTAACTGATGCGTGAAAAACCAACAGACCTATAACCAATACTTTAAAAACTTTCATAATTTATCTCTTTAAACCGAAGGTAATGATTTTCTAAAGACCAATACGTTGCGAATCTACCAAGATAGTTTGGCCATAACCGGAAAATGATCTGAAGGAAACTTACCGAGGTAAGTATCGGTAAGGATCCCATATTTGTTTACCTGAAAAGGCGTCGTGATGAAAATATGATCGATGCGTCCCTGATTTTTCAAGCTCCTACCCCAACCGTTGAACGTAGAATTTGGTGCGTAAATAATCTTTGCCTGAGTGTATACATCTTGTACAACACCACTTCTGGCCAAGGTAAAATAAGCTTCATTGCTTTCATCCACGTTGAAATCACCAGTTAAGATTAAAGGAAGGTCACGCGCAAATTCCTTTGCTTTTGCCAAGATTAGCTTGGCGCTTTCCCGTCGTGCAACCACACCCACATGGTCAAAGTGCGTATTCATAAAGATAAACTGCTTTCCTTGTTCCTTATCTTCAAAAACCGCCCACGTACAGATCCGTGGCAGCACCGCATCCCAACCCTTATTAGGCTTCCCCGTATCTGTCGCCGATAACCAAAAAGTGCCGCTTTTCAACACGTTGAATCGTTGCTCATTGTAAAATATCGCCGAATGCTCCCCAGCTTGCTTACCATCATCTCTACCTACGCCCACGTAGTTAAAACCCGGCAGCAGCTGTTTCATATCCTGCACCTGTACATAAAATCCCTCTTGGATACCGAAGACCTCAAATTCATGAAATTTGATAAGGTTGGTCAGTGCCTGCTTTCGATTATCCCACAGGTTGCCTGTGTCGGAATCGGTTTTCATACGTATATTAAAAGAGGCTACCGTTAGCTCCTGTGCCTCAACGACGAAGAAGATGAACGATAAAAATAAACATAATGCGCTAATTTTCATTATATTACCATTTGCTGGATTAAAAAAAAGAAACCCGCTAATCGAGGAATCGATGCAGGTTTCTGTTATTTGTAAAAATGCCTATTTACCTAATAAACTGTTTAATTTCTCCGGTTCATCGGTGGAGATATAATCTATTTTATGGTCGATGAAGTAACGCATATCGTCCTCTTTGTTGACCGTCCAGACATTCGTTTTCAACTTTAGATCCTTGGCCTCTTTAATCCATGTTGGATTTTTTTGATAGATCGAAAGGTGATAGTCAATACCGCTTAACTTGGCTGCTTTAATTTCTTGCGGCGTTTTATCGCCCATCAGGTAATGCACCATCGCCGACTTATCTAACTCCCTTAATTTCACACAGGCATCATAGCTAAAAGCTATGTATTCGATCCATTTTTGCGCTTTTAGTTTTTTCACCAATGCAACGGACAATTCCGCGGATTTGAGCGTGCGTTCTGTTCCCAGCTTATTGGTCTTCAGTTCGAAAACAAGCTTCATGTCCTTATGCTTCATCCCTTCCTTCAGGTAGGCTTCTGCTGTTGGAATAGATTCGCCATTCGGATGTTTCTTGGTAAGCAATTCCTCATAAGTTGATGTAGCGATATCCAACCCGTAGAAATCATTGTCATGGTTCACCACCAAAACATCATCCTTGGTAATATGCACATCGAATTCGCTTCCCCAAGCATGAAGATTCGCGGCTTCATTTAAAGATGCCAAGGAATTTTGCGGAGCTTTGGTATTTTTCCAAGCGCCACGATGTGCGATCGTCTGTGTTTGCGCAAAAGAGGCCATGCTCATCGCCGAAAAAAGTGTTAGTATAACAAACGTTTTTTTCATCACTATCTACTTTTATTGTTTATATGCAATCAATTTACCTGACGAATATACCCAATTTACATTAAGTGAATATTAAATTAGCGCTCGCCGTTCCATTCTCCATAAAATTGTTGCAGAAACAACTCCATAAAGTGATGTCTTTCCGTAGCAATTGCCTTTCCAGCGGCTGTATTCATCTTATCGCGCAGCAAAAGGAGCTTTTCATAGAAATGATTCAGCGTGGGTGCGTTGGTATTTTTATACGCCTCCTTCGTTAGCTGCTCTTCAACAGGGATCTCTGGATTATAAATCTCGCGGTTCTTGAACCCTCCATAATTAAATGCCCGTGCAATACCTATAGCCCCAATCGCATCCAATCGATCAGCATCCTGAACCACCTCCAACTCTTTAGAATGGAAATTAACCTCCCCTAAAGACGCTTTAAAGGACATATTGAAGATTATCTGTTGCACATGTTCCACCGTATCCCCATCAACCCCAATGCCAAGCAAAAATTCCCCAGCAATCCGAGGACCAATATGCTCGTCGCCATCATGAAACTTGCTATCTGCGATGTCGTGCAGCAGGGCCGTCAGTTCGCACACAGTATGATCAGCGGACTCTGTTTCGAGAATCAGTTTTGTATTGTTCCACACGCGTTGAATATGCCACCAGTCGTGCCCCGACTCCGCATTTTTTAAACGCTCTTTAACGAATATGACAGTCTGTTCGATAAATGAGGTCTGCATAACTTTATTTTTCTTTAGTTCCGTCGTACAACTCGTACTGTAATAATCTACAGTCTAGTTTACCATTAAAAAACTCAAAACGACGCGATGCACGGAGGCCTATTTTTTTAGCCAAATCCGGATTTCCTGTAAATACATAGCCACGATACCCCTTGCACTGTTGCTTCAGGAAATCACCCACACGCTTGTAGGTTTCCTCTAGCTTACTATGTACCCCCAATCGTTCTCCATACTCCGGATTAAACATCACTACGCCATTGCCCTCCGGCACAGTCGTTTGCGCAAAGTCGCCAACTTCGAATGTGATAAGATGCTCAACACCGGCAGTACGTGCATTTAATTTCGCAATCTCCACCGCCTCCGGCGCGATATCCGAGGCCACGATCTGTGGTAGGTTAGCTTTCTCCGTAATCTCTTTAATACGACGGCGTTCCTCGAAAAATACCGCTTCGTCATATCCAATGAAGTGCATAAAAGCATAATTCATGCGCTGTAATCCCGGCACGCGGTTTTGTGCGATCAAGGCTGCTTCAATAGCCAATGTTCCTGATCCACACATGGGATTGACAAAAGGCGATTTTTTATCCCAGCCTGTAGCCAAAATCGTGGAAGTAGCCAAAGCCTCCAACATAGGCGCTTTACCCGGATGTTTACGATAGCCATGCTTAGCTAAGGTCTCACCTGAAGTATCGATAAATATTTCCGCTCGTTCTTCCATCCAATGCAGATGTATTACCGTTCGATTAAGTTCTGGTCCACTATTCGGACGCATGCCTTTTTTATCTTTGATCCGATCCACAATGGCATCTTTCACCTTCACATTAGCAAACAATGGTGTGGTGATGGTTTCATTGTGTACTGTGGAGGTTACCGAAAAGTAACCATCGAAAGGGATGATTTCCTCCCATGCAATTGTCAACAAATTGCGGTAAAGCTCCTCGGGGTTATGTGCGCGAAAAGCCTTGATTTCGTAAAGCACTTGGCTGGCTATACGAAGATTCAAGTTTAAACGAATACATTCGTTTACAGAGGCTCTTATCTCTACGCCGGTATTAAAAGCGCGGACGATTTGGAATCCTAAATCCTTGACTTCTTGCTCCAAGTAAGGAGACAACCGTCTATTGCAGGTGATGATTACCTTATTGGGGGTGTTGAAAACTTCCATCATATTTTTGCAAAGTTACTTATTCTGCTTAGCAAAAAATGCTTAATTTTACAGTTTAATAGTTTTGATATGGAAATAAGAGGAAAAGTTCACGAGATAGGCGCAACGCAACAAGTTACCGAGTCGTTTAAAAAGAGAGATTTGATAGTAGCGTATGCTGAAAACCCACAATTTGTAGAATACATTCGTTTTGAATCTACTCAAGACCGCGTAAATATATTTGACAATTTAGCCATAGGCGATGAAATCGAAGTTTCTTTTAACTTACGTGGACGCCCTTGGACAAACAAGGATGGTGTTACCACCTACTTCAACTCTTTGGTTGCTTGGCGCGTAACAAAATTGGCAAACACGGCACAATCAGCACCTGCACCAGGTTATGCGGATATGCCTCCAGTAGACATCTCTTCTTCAGGTGCAGATGACGACGATTTGCCGTTCTAAGCATACTAGAAAGTATAAAAAACCTTAAAGTAATCTTTAAGGTTTTTTTATACGATGTTATTCCGGGAAAACAATTTCTATTCGTCCCTCGCTCCCCTTCCATTTAGGTCCAGACTCCAATATCCTGATTACTTCAGCCTCTATTTGAGGCGTAGTGGGTTGCTGCATCGCCACCGCATAGGCTTTACCGCTGTTATCTATCTTAAAAGATACGTTTATTTTTCTTTCACTATTTGATCCAGAATAATGCGTTGACAAGAAATCCGCAAAAGCATCCCACCCATCAACCGGCACCGCATCAGCACCAGCAAGCGTACGAACGGATATTTTCGTCAGTACCTCATCCATCAATTCCACTTCTGTCACGTTACTAGCACTTCGATTTGGTAAATGCCGCATCAGCACCAATGTACACACCGTAACAAACATCACAGCAGCCACCAAGCCTATTGCCAAACGTTGCCAACCGAAGAAATAACGGTTCTTCTGCTGCGCATGCTCCGTCACTCGACGTTCCAAGCGTTGCTGTAAAAGGCTCAACGACTTCACATCCACGCCATTCTGCAGCCGATAACCATCGATCGCATCTTGCAGGAAGGGATCATCCAAGGCTTCCCGCTCCAAGGCATGCATATCTTCCTTACTCATCAAGCCGTGGATGTAATTATGTATTCGTGACAGCTGATAGTTATTTTCCATTTCTCTTATTTTCCATACATATCTTCAGGTTGCGCTTACCATTCTGAATGTAGCTTTTTACCTGATTAAATTCCAAATTCATTTCTGTTGCAATATCTTTATAGCAACGTTGTTCAAGATAAAACAACCGTATGCAGCCGGCTTGCTTCTCTTGCAAACTGTCTAAACAGATCTCCATTCGTTCAAAATCCTCTTCCGTCCACTGATTTTCATCATCCTTCAGGTCAAGTTTATTTTCCGACTCCAACAAATGGTTTTCTATATCCACAAAGGTACGTTGCTTCCCTTTGCGCAGCTCCATTAAACAATAATTACGAGCAAAGACATATAGCCAACTCTTGAAATTCTCAACCTCATGCTGCCGCAATTTATCAATGAGCTGTTCGAAAATCTGCATAATTGCATCCTGACTAGCCTCTTGATCCTGAAGGTATTTATAGCACAAACCATAGAGCAAAGACATATAGGGAGCGTAGAGCTTCCCCAGTGCTTGCACATCGCCCGTATTTTTATAATGCAACAACAACTCCTTTTCGTTCATGCAATTTTTCCTTCCATAATAAGATGCTCGAAAATAACAAAATCCATATGAAATAGGCAGAAATCTTCAGCCACAGCCAAAATTCTTACAAAGCATGAATCTACTATCGGAATAATAGCAAAGCAATAGCCAAAGTAACCAAGACGTTAAAGAACTGTGCTATCAAGAAAGCGTAAAGCGGCTTTTTGTTACTGTGGACGAAAAGATCCTTAAAATTTGTTTCCAAGCCGATCGATGTAAAAGCCAGCGCAAACCAAAGTCCCTGTATACTTTTGAGGCTATCCTTGACCAGGGCTACACGTTCTGTAGGAATCACAAAGGAAAACAGCAAAGAAGCTAACACAAAGCCAATTACAAATTTCGGAAAGCGTTCCCAAATGACCTTCAGTGTCGGCTTTTCGGCATGTTCAGCGCTCTTAGATTTTGAATAGGTCCAGTATATACTGATCGCAAAGGCGGCTATGCCCAGCAAAACATTTTGCGAAAACTTGACAATAGTGCTGATCTTCAAGGCCTCTTCACCAACCAACGAGCCTGATGCCACCACCGCTCCGGTAGTATCTATACTACCACCAAGCCAAGCGCCTGTAACTTCTTGTGAAAGCCCCATCCAGCTAGCCAAGTAGGGCATAAAAATCATCATCGGGATGGCCGTGATCAACACCAAAGAGATAACATAAGATAGCTTTTTAGCATCTCCTTTGATAGCGCCCGATGTCGCTATGGCTGCAGAAACCCCGCAAATGGAAACTGCGCTGGACAGCATCATCGACATCTCCTGATCTATCTTGAGCTTCTTACATAACCAAAATGAAAAATACCACACCGACAGTACCACAATTAATGCTTGCATCAAACCCAGCGAACCTGCTTTTAGAATATCGCCGAATATCACCGTCGTCCCAAGTAGCACCAACCCAATTTTCACATACAATTCGGTAGCAAGGGCTTCCTTAAACCATTCCGGCAAGGCAAATAGATTACTGATCGCCAAGCCAATAGCCAAACTGAAGATGACCGCTTCTAAATTCAGATCTTTAACCATCGCATTTCCAGCCATTACCAGAGCGATTAAAGTGATCACAAATACGATGGGAAACACCAACAACAGAAACTTCAATGGTTTTCCCAAAAGCGCCGCTGCAACAATTGCAACGCCGTATACTAACAAAAACTGACTGCCTATATACTGTACATTTTGTAGCGATAGTACATGTTGTTGCAGATTAAAAAACGCACTCCATGAAAAGGCTGGTTTTGGAATGATAAGCCCCCATAAAGCCAATCCTACAATAGACAATCCCAAAATAACAACGGCCCAATCTTCTGTAACTACACTTTTTTTCGATAATGACATCTAACTACGGTTTTGATTAGCAATAAAAAACAATGCAATGAAAGTAAGGATATTATCATAGAATAGCAACGTAGGCTATATTAGAAACACAAAAAAGCCTGTCACAATTCTGCAACAGGTCCGTTTATAAAAAGATCGATAGCGCCGGTATGTTAAAACATGTAGCGATTTTCGTCGATCAGTTTTTTTGCGATGCGCTGACGCGCATCCTTGACATTAAATGGCTCCGCCTTGGTGAAGCGTCTTAAGCCCACCAACATCATCTTAAGCTCGTCGCCCTCACCGAAGGAATACAACGCTTCTTTGCCGGCTGCATGCACTTTGTCTAACGACGTGTAAAGGTAAACACGAGCCATATCTGTTGGCAATGCCGCCGCATCTTCACCTTGCGTGTGGAATATCTTCTCTGCGCGTAATAGCACAGATTCCGCGACGTACACGTAGCCGATAATATCAGCTATATTCATCAGGATTTCTTCTTCTTTGGCTAAATACATCATCAGTTTCTGCACCGCAGCACCAGCAATCAGTAGACCAGCTTTCTTAAGATTCGCGATCAGTTTCTTTTCGGTTGCAAAAGGTGTTTGATCATCCTCAGCAAAATCAGGAATAGCGAGCAGCTCATTGGCCACATTCGTTGCTGGTCCCATAAGATCTATTTCACCTTTCATAGCACGTTTAAGCAACATATCTACAATAAGCAAACGATTCACCTCGTTTGTTCCCTCGAATATACGGTTGATGCGCGAATCGCGATAAGCGCGCTCCATCGGCGCCTCTGCCGAGTAGCCCATTCCACCGTAAATCTGTACGCCCTCATCAACCACATAGTCCAACATCTCCGAACACCACACCTTTATAATCGCACATTCAATCGCAAACTGCTCGACCGACTTCAACTTCGCCTTTGCTTCTTCCATTCCGGATGCAACCAAAGCTTCGTAGGCATCGTCAATATTTTGTCCAGCACGATAGGCCGCTGCCTCGGTTGCATAAAGCCGTGTTGCCATCTCCGCAAGTTTGTAACGTATTGCTCCAAACTTGGATATAGGAAGGTTAAATTGAACACGCTCATTGGCATAGCGTACGGCCTGTGTAATCACTGCTCGCGAAGAGCCAATTGTAGCAGCGCCCAATTTAATACGGCCGATATTCAGGATATTTACGGCGATCTTAAAGCCATTCTCTCGCTCCGACAGCAGATTTTCTACCGGCACAGCGCAGTCATTGAAAAATACTTGCCGCGTGGATGATCCCTTAATACCTAATTTATGCTCTTCAGGATTCATGCTGATTCCACCGAATTCTTTCTCCACAATAAAGGCCGTCAAGTTCTTGTCGTCATCGATCTTAGCAAAGACAATAAAAACATCGGCAAAGCCTCCGTTTGTGATCCACATCTTTTGTCCGTTGATCAAGTAATGGGTGCCCTCCGCATTCAATTTTGCCGATGTACGTCCAGAATTAGCATCGGAGCCTGCATTGGGTTCCGTTAAACAGTAGGCCGCTTTCCATTCCCCCGTGGTGAGTTTTGGGATATATTTCTGTTTTTGCGCATCGTTACCATAATACAAAATCGGCAAGGTACCAATACCTGTATGTGCCGATAAGGCCACGGCGAATGAATAGCCGCCACCAACTGCATCGGCCACCAACATAGAGGTGTTAAAGTTCTTACCAAATCCGCCGTACTCTTCTGGAATGGATACGCCTAGCATACCCAATTCTCCCGCTTTATTCAAGAGATCCTGCATCAAGCCCTCTTCTTGGGCATCAATGCGCTCCAACTTATTCAACACCTCACTATCAAGAAAATCACGACATGTCTGCCGTATCATCTTTGCTTCTTCATCAAACTCTTCAGGGATAAATACGTCGGTATAGGGAGTTTCGCGAATAACAAACTCTCCTCCTTTGATTGCGTTGCTCATATTTATTTGTTTAGCTAAATTTATATTATTTTACTGCGATCTGGGTATAGCCTACAACATTTCAAAAATACCAGCTGCCCCTTGCCCGGTCCCCACACACATGGTCACCATTCCGTACCGCTCATTTCTTCTTTTTAAATCGTTCAACAACTGCACGGTCAACTTTGCACCGGTACAGCCCAAAGGGTGCCCCAATGCGATGGCTCCACCGTTTATATTAATTTTCGATTCATCTAGCCCCAACTCCCGAATGACGGCCAACGATTGTGATGCAAAAGCCTCATTAAGCTCGATAAGATCTATATCTTCCTTTTGTAAATTAGCCATAGCCAATGCCTTTGGTATTGCTGCGACCGGACCAATGCCCATGATACGTGGAGGAACACCTGCAGCAGCATAGCTCACCAAACGTGCGATAGGCTCTACCTGCAGCTCTTTCAACATCTTCTCGGAAACCACCAACACGAAAGCCGCTCCATCAGAGGTTTGGGACGAGTTTCCAGCAGTAACACATCCGTCAGCAGCGAACACTGGACGAAGCTTCGCCAAGGCCTCTGCCGAAGAATCAGCCCGCGGACCCTCATCTTTATCCACAACATATTGGCGGGTGGCAATCTTATTGTCTTTGATATACGTTTCTTCTACTTTAATTGGTACAATGCCCGCCTGCAAATGCCCGTTCTGCTGTGCTACAACCGCTTTTTGATGCGAGCGTAATGCAAAAGCATCTTGATCCTCGCGCGAAACGTTAAACTCCTTTGCCACCGCTTCAGCTGTCAGGCCCATTCCCCAGTACCAATCGGGGTTCTCTTTAGCGACCACGGGGTTAGGGACAATCTTCCATCCACCAAAAGGCATGCCCGACATCACTTCGACACCTCCAGCTATGATACAGTCCGCCATGCCAGCCTTGATCTTGGCAACAGCCGTTGCAATCGTCTCCAATCCCGAAGCGCAATACCTGTTCACTGTAACACCGGGCACTTTATCCGTCTGCAATCCCATAAGGGATATTAATCTACCGACATTCAGCCCTTGCTCAGCTTCAGGCATGGCGTTGCCCACAATCACATCATCGATCTTGTCGACATCCAAGCTTGGTATCGTCGACACCATGTGCTTGATCACCTCTGCGGCCAAACCGTCGGCACGCATAAAACGAAAAACTCCTCGCGGGGCCTTGCCCACCGCGGTACGATATCCTGCTATAATGTATGCTTCCATTTCTCTATTTTTTTGTATTGTGTATTGGGTACTGCGTATTGCGATTTCCTAAACCACATTTTTGTTTTTCAATGCCTTCATTAGCTTGAAGAGCATTTTTTGTATTTCGTCTATGTTATCAACTACTTTTAATTTCGTAGCCTCATCAAGATATCCTAGCCGCTTTAGCAATTCAATTTGGGTTTGCAGCTCATATGCCGAGCCATTTGCCACGCCCAAAAATTGGACAAACTATCCGTTAGAATTTCGTCCCGCGCCTTCTGCGATATTCGAGCAGATGGAAACAGCGCTTCTTCTAACTTGCGAAACAAGTCCAAATCTTTCCTCTTGCGGAAGTTGTTCGGTACATCTGTAAACTTCAACAGCGAGCTGCATAGCATTGTGCCAAACTCTCAAATCTTGAACCTTATGCATATCTCAGTACTCATTACGCTATACCCAATACGTAGATTAATTTCTCAAAGCCTTTCCTTTAGTTAACATATGTTGTATGCGTTCTAACGTTTTACGTTCGCCACAAAGCTCTAAAAACGCTTTCCTTTCCAGATCCAGCAAGTATTGCTCAGACACCTCCGTCGGAGCCGACAGATTACCGCCACACATTACCCATCCCAATTTCTCCGAGATCTTCTTGTCATGATCGGAGATATAGTTCCCGGCGCGCATCGACGATGCACCGACATAGACGATACCCAATCCTTGATTGCCAAGCACCTTGATATCCTTTCGCGGAGCCGGCTGCACATAACCTGCATCAGCAAGCTCTAGAACCTTCGCCTTAGCGTCGGCCAGCAGGCGTTTTCTGTTCATCGTTATCGCGTACTTACCTTGTTGCAGATAGCCCAACTCAGCCGCTTCAACAGCCGATGTCGATACTTTCGCCTGACCAATCGTTAAGAACCTATCTTTCAGTGTGTTTTGCACAATCTGATCGGGCTGGTAATCATCGGAAGCACGTAAGGCGAACTCCTTTGATCCACCACCACCGGGGATAACGCCAACGCCAAACTCCACTAGCCCCATGTAAGTCTCTGCATGCAACTGTACAAAGTCAGCGTGCATCGAGAATTCACAGCCGCCCCCAAGTGTAAGCTGGAATGGTGCTACCACGACCGGAATAGACGAATAACGAATCCGCATTGCGGTATTTTGGAACATCTTAACAGCCATATTAAGCTCGTCATAATCTTGCTCTACAGCCATCATGAAAATCATCCCAATATTAGCCCCTGCCGAGAAGTTCTTACCGTCATTGGTAATTACTAATCCTCGATATTCTTTTTCAGCTAGGTCGATCGCTTTGTTGAGCCCTTGGATTACCTCGCCGCCTATCGTATTCATTTTTGTATGGAAAGCACAATTGATCACACCGTCACCTAGATCGGTAATCGTCACGCCGGCATTCTTCCATACCGTTTTGCTATCACCTAGATGATCAAGTACAATAAGATCGGCAGCGCCCGGAATAGGTTTGTAGCTTTTGGACGCGATATCGTAAAAATTCTTTACGCCATCTACAATGCTGTAAAACGATTCGAAACCCGCATCCAGCATCTCTTGAACCCATGGCGCAACTTCACCACGCTGTCCGGGTAAACGCTTTTCTTCACTTCCGATTTTAGCTATGGTTTCACGCACCCCCAAGGCATCCCATACTTCGAAGGGTCCTAACTCCCAACCGAAGCCGGCACGCATGGCATCATCAATCCGATAGAACTCGTCGGTGATTTCCGGAACCCGATGTGATACATATTCAAACAAAGGATAGTGCATCGCCCTAAAAAGCACGGCTGCCTTGTCGGTACCCTGCTCATAAACTTTCATTCGCTTCCGAATATCCTCCACCGGCTTGGTAGCCTCTAACGTGCTGGACTTAATTTTTTCCTGCTCTTTATAGCTTAACGATTTAAGATCTAGCGACAGGATCACAGAATTTCCTTTATTGTCCTTTTCCTTTTTATAAAACCCTTGTTTTGTTTTTTCACCCAACCACTTGTTCTCCACCATCTTGCTGATATATTCAGGTAGTTGGAACACGCCTTTAGCTTCGTCGTTCGGCGCATTTTGATCCAAACCGTTAGCAACATTAACCAACGTATCAAGTCCCACCACGTCTGCAGTACGGAAGGTAGCAGATTTAGGGTGCCCCATTGCGGGGCCTGTGTATTTATCGACTTCTTCGACACTGAGATCCAGTTTCTCCACCAGATGCGTCAAGGCCAACATGGAATAAACTCCTATGCGATTACCAATAAATGCGGGTGTATCCTTACACAGCACTACCGTTTTTCCCAACATCTTGTCACCGAAATGTGTCAAAAAATCGATTACTTCCGGTCGCGTATCTGCGGTTGGGATCAGCTCAAAAAGCTCGAGATACCGTGGAGGATTGAAAAAATGCGTACCGCAAAAGTGCGCTTTAAAGTCCTCGCTGCGCCCTTCCGCCATAAGATGAATGGGGATACCAGATGTATTTGATGTAATCAGTGTTCCCGCCTTGCGGTACTGTTCAACCTGATCAAAGACAGCCTTTTTAATATCCAATCGTTCAACGACCACCTCAATAATCCAATCACAAGCAGCGATATCTTTCATGTGATCTTCAAAGTTTCCTGTGGCAATGCGGGATATATAACGCTTGCTATAGATAGGTGAAGGGTTTGTCTTCAACGCCGTATCCAACGATGTGTTAACAATACGATTTCTGACCAGTGCACTTTGCAAGGTTAGTCCTTTTGCCTCTTCGGCAGGTAGCAACTCGCGCGGAACAATGTCCAATAGCAAGACCTCCACGCCAATATTAGCAAAGTGACAAGCTATTCGTGACCCCATCACTCCGGAACCCAGAACAGCTACTTTTTTAATACTTCTATTCATGTTATCCTATTTATTTCAGTTTATAATCTTCTACTTCTCGAGCTCCACCTTCGGCGTATAGCTAGCCGCCAAGGCGCTAATTTTCTGCAAGGACTGGATTATTTGAAGCCGCTCCTTTGCCGGAAGCTGTGCTTCCAAAAATTCGTTAAACTCTCGCACCACATCTTTCGCTATTTTACGCTTCTCCCGACCCAGTTCAGTCAGGTAAACCTTTACCGAACGTTTATCGGAAGCATTTACTTCTCTGTAAATGAAGCCCAAGGATTCCAAATTATTCAATACCCTAGATAGCGAAGTGGTCTTTACACCTGTTAAATTTGCAATTTGGGAAACAGGAGTACCTTCTTTATGGATATTGATTAAAATGTACCCAGCAGCCTGCGTAAAACCAAACTCGGCGGCTATCACGTTATACTTGTTGGCTACCGTTTGCCAACAGGCTTTCAAAAAATAATCAATCGTATTTTCTTGGCTCATAATCTGATCTCTATTTTGCTATGCAAGCATAACAAATCTACAAGAATAGATTGACAAAACAAACTGTTTTACCATTTTTCTTTATCCATGCTGACGCAGGCTAGCCGCGGACTAAAAAAACGTCTGTAATTATTAAACGACGAACTGCAAAAAAATACAATGATGTTGAAAACTTTTAGCCACTGATTTACTTATCTTTACAAAACAATGAAGCTTCATTATAAACAGTAGGTAGGTTGTTGCAAGTAATATTGCATTACCTTTGTAATCTAAACATACACATATGGCATTAGTAAATATTCCCCGCTTAGATCTTTTACAATACACGGAAGGTTCTGCCGAGCAGCGCCAACAGTTTGTTCAGGATATCGGAAAAGCGTTTAACGAAACTGGATTCGTGACCATCGCTAACCACGGTCTGAGCCAGGCACTTATCGATGAACTGTACCAGGTGGTCAAGTCTTTCTTTGAACTTCCAGATGCCGTAAAAAGAAAATACGAATACCCGGAGCTTGCTGGCCAGCGCGGATACACGTCTAAAGGCAAAGAGAAAGCCAAAGACGCCAATACACCAGACCTTAAAGAGTTTTGGCAGCGCGGCCAAACAATAGTTGGTGAAGAATATTCAAAAGCCGATTTTCCAGATAATATAATTGTAGAAGAATTGCCCCGCTTTAATGCGGTAACAGCAGAAGTTTATACGCGATTGGAGAATGCAGGCCGCGATCTACTCCGAGCAATTGCTTCTTACCTAGATCTCGAAGAAAATTACTTCGAACAGTTTGTGATAAATGGCAATTCTATCTTACGCGCTATCCATTACTTCCCAATCGAAAATCCGGAAACTATATCGCCTGACGCGGTACGTGCAGGAGCGCATGAAGACATCAACCTGATTACCCTTTTGATCGGAGCAAGTGCTGACGGACTGGAAGTGCTCACAAAAGAAGGCGATTGGTTCCCGATAAAAGCCAAAGGTGAGGACATTGTGGTTAACGTAGGTGACATGTTGCAACGTTTAACGAACAACAAGTTGAAATCCACAACACATCGCGTGGTCAACCCACCGCGTGAGCTGATGAAGACTTCTCGTTTTTCGGTACCCTTCTTTTTACATCCAAAATCGAGCATGAGCTTGGCGAGTCTCGACTCTTGCATTTCGGAAGAATACCCTAAGGCCTACGACGACTACACGGCCGGCCAATATCTGGATGAACGCCTTCGAGAAATCGGACTGAAAATGTAAGGCACCTACCATGCTGTAAAAACTGAAACTTCATATGAAAAATCCACCGCCGATATACGGACGGTGGATTTTTATTTATCTCAAACGTGTCTTGAAACAGCTACCGAGAAGGCAGCAGCTTTTACTATTTAGCGGGTATGACTTTATTGTAAAAATAGAGCGGCTTTGTTGGGAACGAATCTGCTTTAGCTTTTTCGTATGCATCTAGCCGCGCTGTCCCTGGCATAGGTGCTAGTCCTTGCCCGGAAAGCGTCTTTACAGGAGTCGTGTATTGCACACCCATACGGGGGCTAGCCACTGGGATAGGCACCGGATGAATCTCCGTTAGAAATGGTGCCTTTGTCTTATTAATCGGATAAAACGACGTGTCGATAGGTGAGAATTTCCATGCCGTATCGGGCATGGTAAATTGTATATTTTTAATCGTATTATCCGATGATTTGCTTGTTTGTCCAAAGAGGAAGCTATGACAACAACTAAATGCTAGTATAAAAAAGACTATCTTCATAATGTTAATAAGCTGATTTATTGATTAATATAAATATAGTAGTTTCCATTTGTTTTCTAACAAAACCCTTGTTAAATTGTGTTAAATGCACATTTAGAAGCATTTGCATCCCTATTTTTGTAACAAATGAAAAAACGGAGTATTACGCTTATAATATGGTTGATGTCTATTGCGCTATTGGGTGTAATGGCTATGCAGTATTATTTTGTCCGGGAATCTTACAAACAAAAGTCACAATTGTTCGATGAGGCGGTCACAGCTTCACTCCTAACGGTAGCAAGCAAGATCGAGAAAAGGGAAGTGTACGACTTCGTGAAGGATCAACAAAAGATTGATCGAGAGAAATACCGTAAGGAACAAGCCAAACAGAAGAATCTGGCGAAGCAACTTGCCTTGAGAAAACGCATCGAAGAGCTACGCATGCAGCAGTACGAACTTGAGCAACAGTTTAAGGACGAGGAAGACCTACTGCGTTCACGCTTTCCGCTTATCGCGTACATCGAAAACCCTTTTTATGAAACATACGTTAAACGCACCAGGTACAATGATCTTGTAACCATCAGAATTCTTCCCGGCGAGATCGATCGCGAGGTGCAGAACAATATGGTGGAAGTGTACGCCACGAAAAAAATACCGACGGTTCCTGCTAAAGACGATAGTACGCGCTACCTCGCTTTCTCAAATACCTACAATGTCATCAATTGGGTTGTCCGTGCATTACCCCCACGTGCCGATCTGAAAATAGCTTTTCAGATTCATGCGTTGGAAAAACAGCTACAATTAAATACTGCGCAAAACATTATAGACAGCGTGGCGGTAATTGGTGGAAAAAATAGAGAGTTGGTGACGAGCATCGCTGCAGCGGAAGAATTATCCAAGCGACCGTTCCGGGATCGTGTGAATTTTGCCTACCTACAGCGCGAGTTGGAAATTGAATTTAGCAAGCGCGACATCCGTTCGCCTTTTAATATTGAGGTGCGTGATGACCAGAGCTTGTTGATTTATGAGACGTGGCGACAGAAAGAAGGTGATAGAGATGTGCAAAAAGCCGTGTACAGCACACGCCTGTTCGAGAACGACCTCGGTCGGTCGCCCGGACGTGTGTCGATCTATTTCCCAGACAAACCGTCCATTATCCGTGACAATATTAGCTATATGCTGTTGCCCATGGCTGCGCTCTTGGCTCTGTTAATCGGCGCCTTTGCCTACACATTAAGCATTATTTTTAAGCAGAAAAAGATATCGGAAATGAAGACCGACTTCATGAACAACATGACCCACGAGTTTAAAACACCTGTGGCGACGATCATGATCGCCAGCGAATCCCTCCGCGACCCTGAGATATCCTCGGACGAGCGCCGTGTAAATCGATTGGCCAATATTATTTACGATGAAAATGTCCGCTTGGGAAACCATATCGAGCGTGTGCTAAACATCGCCCGATTGGAAAAAGAAAACTTAAAAATTGAAAAAGTCAACGTGCATATTAACGAAGTGGTCAGCAGCGTGTTAGATAGTATGGCTCTCCAGCTGCAGAAAGCAGGAGGAGTATTAACCACCGATATTTCCGCATCGGATGATCTTGTTGTGGGTGACGAATTGCATCTATCAAACGTATTCTTTAATTTAGTTGACAACGCGATTAAGTATAGCCACGAAGCACCTGACATCACAGTAAAAACCTTCAACATGAAGCACAATATCGTGATCACTATTGCCGATAAAGGAATGGGTATGACGAAAGACCAAAAAGAAAAGATATTTGATCAGTTCTACCGCATCCCTACGGGCAACATCCACAATGTCAAAGGGTTTGGCTTAGGCTTGAGCTACGTAAACGATATTATTAAACGACTTAATGGAAAAATTCAGGTGAAAAGCGAAAAAGATAAAGGCACGAACTTTGAACTAACGTTTCCGCTGAAAAGCGCTAACCTGAACTAGAAAATTAAATGGACCATTCATATGCAGAAAATATTATTAGCAGAAGACGACCCTAATTTGGGCGAGCTTCTTAAGGATTATTTGGAATTAAAAGGAAAATTCGATGTGACGCTCTCGCAAGATGGCGAAGAAGCGCTTGTCGCGTTTAGGAAAGATAAATATGACCTTTGCATTTTTGATGTCATGATGCCCAAAAAAGATGGTTTTTCTTTGGGCAAAGAAATTCGAAAAATGGATAAGACGATTCCCATTATCTATGCGACAGCAAAGGGTATGATGGAAGACAAAACGCAGGCCTTTGAACTTGGTGGTGATGACTATATCACCAAACCTTTCCGTGTTGAAGAGCTATTATTGCGCATTAATGCATTACTGAAACGGGTATCAAAGGATAAGGAAGAAGATATAGCTGACAAATTCGAAATTGGCGAATACTTCTTTGATTATACCAGCCAAATTATCTCTTATAAAGGGCAACAGCAAAAGCTTTCCACCAAGGAAGCCGAATTACTACGCCTACTGTGCCTGAATAAGAACGACGTGCTTACGCGCGAAGAAGCGCTCGTGAAAATCTGGCACGACGACAACTATTTTACGGGAAGAAGTATGGATGTTTTTCTGAGTAAGCTCCGCAAATACCTCAAAGAAGATCCTAACGTCGAAATTGTTAATGTCCACGGAAAAGGATATAAGCTGTTAGTTAGCTAATGATAAGAGGCCTGCTGCATTAGCAGGCCTCTTATCATTAACGCCAACCTCCGCCTAGCGCCTTGTAGATTACAATCTCATTGAGCAACTCTTCTTTCTGTATCTCTACTTCATCAAGTTCGGCAGCCACGGCATCCTTCTGCGCCGTGATAATCTCTAGATAGGAAATCCTACCGGCAACGAAAAGCTCATTTGCAGCATCAACCGCACTCCGCAATGCTGTAACCTGATCCCGAATATGCTGTTCTCTGTTCTGGATATGCTCCTGCGTATTTACCGCATTTGACACTTCATTATATGCTTGTAACACACGCTTTTCGTATTCCAAGAAGCCCAAACCATATGTAGCTTTGTACGTCTCGTACTGGCTCTTCAATTGCCGCTGGTTAAATAGCGGAGCTGTAAGCCCCCCAAGCAAACCATAGGTCAGGGACTTATCAAAATCCACCAACTTGCTGAAGCTGAACGTCTGTAGTCCCATGTAAGGAGACAGCACCACTGTTGGTAAAAAGGCCGCCTTCGAAGCTGTCACGTCGTTTTCGGCACTGAGCAGCAAGAAGGAAGCTTCTCGAATATCGGGACGACGCGCTAGCATTTGAAAAGGCGCACCCACTTCAAGCTTCTCGAACAGGCGCTTTCCACCTAAAGCATCTTCCGAACGTTCCACAGGTGTATTAAATCGCCCGACTAAATAGTTGATATGATTTTCCAACATAGTAATTTCTTGCTTCACTTTCTCACGCTCGGCCTTCGAACCCGCAAGAAAAGCAGCAAACTGCTGCACGCCTAGCTCGGATGTACGACCGGCCTCCTTTTGCAGGATGGTCATCTCCAGAGCGCGCTCATTGAGCCTGATGTTGTTATCGAAAACACGAATTTTGGCATCTAGACTTAAAAGCTCGTAATAGGCAGAAGCTACATTAGTGACCAGCTCGGTTTCAACCAAGCGTCTGGCTTCATTCTCAGCTAGCAAAGAGTTGAATGCTGAATTTTTTTGATTCCGAATCTTCCCCCACAGATCGAGCTCCCAAGAAGCGCGAACACCTATAAAATAATCGGGTACAGCAGGCTCAGGTATCTTTTCGTCATCTTTCAAGTTCCCCGAAAAATTGGTATCATAGTTACCGATACCCGCTTCTGTATAGAATCCATATTTACGCAACCCGGCTTCTGCGGCCAAATCTAAGCTAGGAAGCAAAGCAGCTTTGCGTTGCTTAAAACTTGCTTGCGCTATTTCGATGCGCTTGATCGCCTGCTGCAAATCGTAATTGTAAACCAAAGCCGAATCGATCAGTGTTTTTAGCGCAGGATCCGAAAAAACCTCCTGCCACGGACGGTGTGCAATGGTTGCCGTGTCGTCCGTCGGCACCGAATCTTGAGCAAATGCTGCTGGCAATGCGGCCGGTGTTTCCTTTTCCAGCTTTTGAGGCACCGAACAAGACAGTACCGAGGCAATCACGACCAACATTGTCGCTATCGGCACAGCTTTCTTTACGTTTTTCTTTCGATCTTTCGAAAACAGGACATACAATCCAGGGATAACAATGACTCCCAGGAGGGTCCCGATAACCATCCCACCCACCGAAGCAGTACCAATCGTGCGGTTACCGATTGCGCCAGCTCCAGAGGCCATCATCAAAGGAATTAACCCCGCCACAAAAGCGAAAGAAGTCATCAAGATAGGACGCAAACGCGCAAAAGCGCCCTCGATAGCGGCCTGTATGACATCCATTCCCTGTTTGCGTTTTAACACGGCATACTCCACAATTAGAATAGCATTCTTCCCCAAAAGACCGATCAACATGACAAGAGCTACCTGCGCATAGATATTGTTTTCTAGACCAAATACCTTTAAAAACAGGAATGATCCAAAAATTCCAGCCGGTAAACATAAAATGACAGGGAGTGGCAACAAGAAGCTCTCATACTGTGCCGCAAGTAACAGATACACAAAAACAAGACAAAGAGCGAAGATGTAGATCGCTTGATCGCCAGATATAACCTGCTCTCGGGTCATTCCTGACCACTCAATAGCGTAGCCCTGAGGCAGCTTCGTGGCTAATTGCTGCACCGTTTCTATAGCCTGTCCTGTACTGTAGCCAGGCGCCGGCTGTCCGTTGATCATGGCCGAGGTGAACATGTTGTATCGTGTTATCTGCTCAGGTCCATATATACGTTTCATGGTGATAAAGGCCGAATAAGGAACCATTTCGCCATCTTTCGTTTTCAGAAACAGATTTAGCACATCTTCAGGGCGTTGACGATAATGGGGATCTGCCTGCACCATCACCTTGTACATCTGTCCAAAGCGAATAAAGTTGGTGGCATAGAAACTACCCATCAATGTCTGCAGGGTGTTCATGGCATTCTCAACGGAAATTCCCTTCTTCGCGGCCAAATCGTAGTCTATTTCTAACATATACTGTGGAAAGCTTACATCAAAGCTTGACGATGCACTTTCTATAGCGTCGCTCGCTGCCAAATCTTTCAGAAAGTTCTGTAGCACTTCTGCGGTCTTGCTAAGATCTTCATTACCGCTCCTGTCCAACAGCCGCAGCTCAAATCCTGAAGCATTACCAAAACCTGGCACCGTTGGCGGCGGAAAGAACTCAATCTCAGCATCAGCAATATGTGCTGTCTTAGCCCTCAACTCGGTCATGATCTCTTCCAAGCCTTGACTACGTTCGCCCCAGCTTTTCAAATTGATCATGCCCATACCATAAGAAGCGCCCGAAACCTCGGTCAAAATACTATATCCTGCGAGAGTAGACACTGTTTCTACTGACTCCAGACCGCGAGATATATCATCTACCTCGTCCAAAGCACGTTCCGTTCGATCTACCGTCGCCCCCGGAGGTGTTGTCACACTTACATAGATCATCCCTTGATCCTCTGTCGGTATGAAACCCGAAGGCAACACACTACTCGCTCCCCAAGTAGCGACAAAGAACAACACCAGCAGACCTACGGTAATCAAGCGTCGGCCAACGATTTTACTAAGCAGGCTCCGGTATTTACCGGCAGTTTTATCATAGGAAGCGTTGAATTTCTTAAAAAACCTAGCCAACCAATTGTTGGACTCCTTCTTGTCGTGCGGTGATCGTAAAATAAGTGCACATAAAGCAGGAGTTAACGTGAGGGCGTTAATGCCTGAGATTACAATGGCTGATGCCAAAGTCAGGGAAAACTGTCGGTAAAAAATGCCAACCGGCCCTGACAAGAAAGCTACGGGAATAAATACTGCAGACATTACCAACGTAATGGCAATCACCGCAGCCCCAACTTCTTTGATAGCAGCCAACGTAGCTTCCATCGGCTGCAGGTGCTCTTCTTCCATCTTGGCATAAACAGCCTCGACCACAACGATACCATTATCCACCACAATACCTATTGCCAGAACAAGCGCAAACAGTGTCAACAAATTGACAGAGAAACCCATCATCTGCATAAAAAACAATGCACCAATCAAACAAACCGGAACGGCTAGTATGGGTATAATGGTGGCCCGGAAATCCTGCAGAAAGATAAACACCACCAAGAACACTAAAATAAAGGCTTCAATCAGGGTCTTCACAACACTTGATATGGAAGCATCTAGAAACCGGGAAACATCGTACCCCATGGTGTAGGTCATTCCGGGAGGGAATGTGGCCACTTTCAACTCTTCCATACGGCTTTTTACGCTCTCAATAACATCCTGTGCATTGGAGCCCGGCAATTGCTTTAACATGATCGAAGCGGACGGTCGTCCATCGGTCTTGGATACCATTTCGTAATCCAACGATCCAAATTCAACATCGGCGACATCGCGTATGCGAATAATAGATCCATCAGCATTCGCACGGATAGGAACGTTCGCATACTCTTCAGGCTCAGAGAATTTACCTGGATAACGCAATACATATTGCTGCATGTTCACCGTTTTATCAGAACTAATTCCTGTTTGTCCGGGAGCGGCTTCAATATTCTGACGTCGAAGCGACTCTACAACTTCATCGGTCGATATATCGTATGCTGCCAAGCGATCGGGCTTTAGCCAAACGCGCATTGCATAATCGCGCATGCCCATAATCTGGGCGAAGCCCACTCCTTCGATACGCTTTAGTTCTTTTAAGATATTGATGTCGGTAAAGTTGTAAATAAAGCGCTCGTCGGCAGTTTCATCCGAGGTGTAGATGTTCAGGTACATCAACATACTGTTCACTTCTTTCTCGGTCGTTACCCCGGCGCGGATTACTTCTTCAGGAAGCTCATCTAATACCGTGGTTACCCTATTTTGTACGTTGACCGCAGCAATATCGGGGTCCACGCCAACTTTAAACGAAACCTGAATGAGTGTTGTTCCATTATTTGTTGTTACCGTATTCATGGAGGTCATTCCCGCAACACCATTGATAGCCTTTTCCAAGGGAATAGCTACCGCGTTGGTACTTACCTCCGCGTTGGCACCGGTATAATTTGCCGTAACCACCACCGAGGGCGGAACAATATCAGGAAATTGGGTAATCGGCAAGGTAAATAGAGCCAACAATCCCAATAAGGTTATAAAAATAGATATTACTAAGGAAAGGACAGGCCTTTTTATATAAGTTTCAAACATGAAGATATCGTGTTAAAATGTGCTCTCGTTTATTTTTTAGCTACGGCGCGGACTTTCATTCCATCGCGAAGACCTTGAGCTCCTTCCAATACAATCTGCTGGTTTTCGTCAAGTCCGTCCTCCACAATGTAATAATGACCTACGCGCTGTCCCGCACGAAAAGGTTGCATTTTAACAGTTTCGTCGTCGTTTAAAACGTAAACATATGTTTTATCTTGGATTTCGAAAACGGCTTTCTGATGTACAAATTTCGTGTCGCCAGTAGATACGGGCACCGCAATACGACCTGAAGCACCATGCTTCAATAGTCCCTCGCTATTGGGAAACTTAGCCCGCAAAGAGATTGATCCCGTATTAGGCTCAAATTCACTTTCCACAATTTGCGCCATCCCAGTGTGCGGATATTCCTGCCCATTGGCCAATAACAGTTTTACTTCATTTTTGAAGCTGTTGCTATTAAAATTGGAGTCACTGGCGAGGCTCAGATATTCAGCTTCCGAAATATCGAAATACACATTCAAGGCGTTCAAATCCGATATATTAGTGATTAATGCCCCCTCCTCTAAAAGAGATCCCGCTTTTAACAAAATACGATCGATACGTCCGTTGAAAGGTGCACGAATAAGGGTTTGAGATAGTTTTGTACGCGTTTGGTTAAGTACGGCTTTTGCCTCTTCCACTTTGGAAAGAGCCGCTTTGTGTTGTACGCTAATCAACTCTTGTTCCGTTTTAGATACGATATTTTTCTCGACTAGTTTTTTTGTACGCTCTTTCTCGAGCTCTACTTTCTTGGCTTCAGCAATGGCTATATTTACGGCAGCCTCCGCTTTGGCATAATCTGCTTTGTATTCCTCATCATTAAGCGAAAAAAGCACTTGCCCTTTTTTTACCATGGCTCCCTCGTCGACATGGATTTTTTCTAAAAACCCACTTAAACGGGAACGTACTTCCACGTTCTTGCTGGCTTGGATGTCCGCAATATATTCTTTATAAATAGTGGTATCCATCACGGTCAAACCAACTACTGGAACCTGCCGCGCCGCAGGTTCGGTCTTATTCTCTGTACTGTTAACGGTACAGCTACTCGCTAGCAAAACGACTCCCACTACGGGAACCATCAACGAAACTATTTTCATGTACTATATTCTGTTTAAACGTATAATAATATGGGCATTAAGCCACAGTCCATTCGTCGCTGCGTAGGCAGGATGAACGAAAATATCCTTTGAATTGGGAAACTATTAGGAAAACAGAGTATATTAAAAGGGTTTTAACCGATACAGAAAGGAGTAGTAACCGGGAATGATCTGCCGCTGTTTGTTTTGGTATTTGGCACCCTGTTTCTTTTCAGACCGCTTGCCAAAGTTCAGAAGCATCCCGTATACGAAGCTAAAAAACGGCAGATCATTCCCGGTTACTACTCCTTTCTGTATCGGTTAAAACCCTTTTAATATACTCTGTTTTCCTAATAGT
>JAAIGF010360820.1_pt1 | contig 26587 bp, 36 predicted proteins | sample 6487441 | NCBI WGS metagenome assembly JAAIGF01 (sample SAMN13974129, study PRJNA590717) | phyllosphere metagenome | biome: pepper field; feature: multiple bacterial spot infested pepper fields; material: pepper leaves; isolation source: leaves from pepper fields | host: Capsicum annuum ... | reverse complement strand
GCTGATCCTCGACGAGATCGCGAACATGTTCTATTGGAAGCAGCTGCCGACCGTCATGGCGGACGGCGGCGGCATCGGTATCTCGACGATGGTCGTGCTGCAGGCGCTGTCGCAGGCCGAAACGGCCTGGTCGCGCGCCGAAATGGACACCATCTGGTCGGCCGCCACAGCGAAGCTGATCCTCGGCGGCGCCTCCGACGTCGCGCACCTGCGCGACCTGTCCGCACTCATGGGCGAGCGCAACGTCCGCAAGCAGTCCTACAGCTACAACCGCGGCGGCTCCTCGAGCTCGGAACAGACCGACCGCCAGGCGCTGATGGCCGTCGACGAGATTCGCCGGATGCCCGAGACGATGGGCCTCCTCGCGTACCGCAACCGCCGGCCCGTGCTGCTCGACCTGCAGGGCTGGATCGAGCGCCGCGACGCGAAGCTCATCCAGGAGGGCAAGCGCGCCACCGAGGCCGACGCCCGTCTCGTGTTCGCCGAGCGGGCCGCGGCCGCGCGTCCTGCAGCGTCGACGTCGGCCGCGTCGGCGCCGGAGCCGGCGGAGCGCTGAGCCCGTGTCGAACGGTCGCCGCGGCAACGTCGGCAACAGTTACCGCAAGGGGTTCCTGCGCTCGCCCGCCTGGTTCGCCAGGCGAGCACGCTGGTTCCGCGACGCGGCCGCGCGCGGCCCGATCGTCTGCGCGCTGTGCGAGCTCGCCGCCGATCCGGCGGAGCTCGACCTGCATCACCTCGACTACCGGGGTGTGACGAGGACCTCGAGCGGGTGGGTCGCGGCCGAGCCCGACGAGGACCTCACGCCGATGCACCGGCCCTGCCACGACGCCCTGCACCGGCTAATTGATCGCGATCGAGTGCTGCGCCGGCACCGGTCCCGCAGGGACGCGACCCGGCTCGCGATCATCCGCCTTCGACCCCGCATGACCGCCACGATGGGAGCAACCGATGAGTGACGACGACCTCGACTTTGACGAGCCGACCCCGCGGCGCCAGCAGCCGCCGGCCGAGCCTGCCGAAGACGTCGACGAGTACACGTCGCCGGTGGTGAACTGGCGTGAGCTCGATCCGGCCGACGCTGGCCCGATCTGGGAGGAGCTCGACGAGTGGGTGCGGTGGGCGCGATACCGCTACGACCTGCGCATGCTGCAGCCGTGCTGGTTCAAGCACCCGATCGTCGTCGAGCAGCTGTCCGCCCTTCACACGGCCTGGACGGTGCTGTTCTCGGATGAGGACAGCGGCATGGGGCCGATCACCTTCCTCGAGAAGGTGCACGAGGCGGAGCAGGTGCTGCGGCCGGCGATCCAGGGATGCTCGATGCGCGAATGCCACTTCGTCGCTCTGCGAGAGTGGCCCGACGCCGCCGATGACGGCGCTTGGACGGCGCTCACGCGCTGACCTGGCACGACGATGGCCCCGCTCAATCGAGCGGGGCCATCGTCGTTGCTGCAACCAACGTACTAACCGGGTACACCTAGCTGCAGTTTCCAGTGTGATTGTGAATGCGGGCGGCGGTGGTGAGCCCACCGATCCCGGTGCAGAGTCGGTGGTGGCTGTAGTGATGGAGCCAGGCGGCGTAGGCCGCCGAGCTATCGCTGCTCGAGGTTGCCGATGAGTACGCCGACGTCATTGTGGGCGGTCGAGGCTTGCTGGTCGCGGATCTTCACGAGCTGCCCGAGCTGCCCGAGCTGCCCGAGCTGCCCGAGCTGCCCGAGGGTGACGGTAGGCGGGACCGCCGACTTCGGATCCCGTGTCATCGAGGTATGCGCCCGCCAGGGCTCACCCAACATCCGCGACCCTGAGGTCTTTCGCTGGGCCGGGGCGGCCCGCCCTCGTCAGGCCGCCCCGGACTCGTCACGTGGACCTCAGTCCCACCAGGAGTAGCCAGCTCCGGTGGCTCCCGACACGGACAGGCCGCGGACCTGCGTGTAGGCGAGGACATTGCCCCATGAGACGTTCACACCGCTCGTCGGCGTGCAGCCGAGGGAGTACCAGGACTGCGCCCCCGACGAGTTGAACCCGAGTGCCTGCAGGCACGCGGTCACGTCAGAGTTGTTCCGCCACGCATATTGGCGCTCGTAACCCTCGTAGCCGAAGACCGCGCACCCAGTCCCGCTCAACGCGTACCCGAAGGGCGACGCGACGGCGTTCTGCCAGGTGCTGCAGGTGCCGAGGATGCCCACATCCGTGTTGGGTGATGCTTCAGCAAGGGCTCCCGCCTCACCCTGCGCAAGGTTACGCGAGGGCGTGATGATGCCCGCGGCAACGTCACCTCGGATTTCCTCGGCGACCTCCTCCAGTTCACCGGCCGCAACCTCGACGAGCACCTCACCGTCCGGGGTCGCCACCAGCACGGGACCCTCGAAGGTCGACGGGTCGAGGACACCCGAGATCTCGGTGACTGCGGCCCCCTGGTCGCTGGTGCTGGCACTTGCGGGGATAGCCCCCGCGCCTACCAATGCGACCGCGCAGGCCCCTACCACCAATCCCCAACCTTTGGCTCTTTTGCGCTCGGTCATGTTGACTCCTTCGTCTCGTGCCGAAGTGATGATTATTCACATCACGTGTAGTCAACCCTCACCCTTGACCCCCAAAAGGGTCAACCCGTTAGGGTGAGGTAGCTGACAAGGGAGGCAGTCATGACCCGAGGGAAGCGTCTGATCACCGTCGGAGCGATCATCATCGCGGCCTACGCCATCGTCGCGATCGCCGTTCCATACATCAGTGTCCGAGCCTTCGAGTCGCAGGACGCGCTTGTGGCGGTCGAAGCAGTCGTTCGCATCATGGGCTTGCTCCTGCCGCCGCTCGGAGCCGCCATCCTCGGAGCTGGCCTGGCTCTCACCTACGTGGACAGGGCGCCGGCAGGGTCACGCCGGTAATCCGCGCGGCGACCGCTCCCGTGTCGTCGTCACGTCGACATCGCCAACGCCTTCGTTAGCGTCCGCACGCTCACCCCGACCGCAGCGGCCGCCCGATCCTGCGTGACCCTCTCCGCCAGCAGCGCCTTCGCTATGGCAAGCTCCTCCGGCATCATCGTTCGCGGGCCAACCCCTGATCAGCCTCGTACAACCAACGTCCCGACCGGGCAAATCTAGAACGACGGGCCGGAAGTACCGCGGCGCGGCGATCGGCTCGGGGGCAGCTGCGACAGGTCGGGCCGCGGACGCCGCCGCGGTGCCGCCGGCTCAGCGTCGGTCTCGGGAGCGGACTCACCGGCCCTGATCGTCGCCATGCGCTGCGCACGGCCTGCGTCCTCGGCCTGCAGTTCCTCAGGCGTGAGCCGCTGGCGCACGCTTTGCTCGACCTGCAGGCGCTCGATCGTGTTGCTGTGCTTGCGCAGAGGCCCGCGGCGCTCGTCGATGCTCGCCTGGCCCTCGTCGACGGCAGCGGTGAGGCGTTCCCGGTTCTGCTCGAGCGCGGTGATGTCGACGAGCTGGGCACCGTCCTGCGCAGCCTGATGGTTGCGCGCGTCGGCCTCGGCGAGCTTCACCTCGACCGTGGCGAGGGTGCGGCGGTCGCGTGCGAGCCGGTCGGCTATCGCGCCGAGCTCGTCGCGCATCACCTGGTGGCGCTCGCCCACAATGGCCAGGTGCCCGTCGACGTCGACGACGTGCCCGTAACGGCGCGCTCCGGAGTCCCAGTCCGGGATCACCGCATCGGCCATCAGCGGGGCACGCGCGGCGCGGGAGAGCTCGTTGCGGGCCGCGGTGCGGGAGTCGCCGAGCTCCGTCTCGATGCGGCCGCGGAGCATCGTCTCGGTCACCTGGTCGACGGCCGCCTGCCGCGTCGACGCGACGGCCACGACCTCGTTGTGTCGGCGGCCGCGAGTCATGCCGACGTACAGGCCGGAGGCGTCGACGTCGCCGGCCACGATCGCCGCATCGGTCGTCTCGCCCTGCACACCCTGCACGGTCGAGGCGTAGGCGAGGTGCACGTGCTCGGCGACGTACTCGGCCGACACCGAGCGGCGGTCGCCCGGCGTGTGGAGGTTCTCGAGGATGACGTGGCCGCCGTCCTCGTCGCGGCCGGCGAGGCGCCACATGGCGCGGTTCTCCACGTTCTCGTCGCGGCTGTTGCGGCGGGTCTGCACGACGTCGCCGACGTGCAGCGCCTGGTCGTTCTGCCCGAACGCGGCAGGCAGGGCCGCGAGCTCGCCGCGACGGATGCGCTCGGCCTGGATCGTCTCGTTCACCTGCTGCGCGGTCTCGTTCGTCGCCGTGACGAGAGCGACGGTACGCCCCTTCCCGGCGTGCTCGAAGTAGCCGGCCACCAGGTGTGCGCGCACCTCGTCGGCCGAGCTCACGTGCGAGACGTGCCCGCCGCGCTCGAGCGCGGCCGCGACGGCTGCAGCCTGTTCAGCGGTGCCGGCGTAGCGCAGGCGCAACGACAGCTGCGCGTAGTCGGTGTCGGGCTCACCGGTTGCAGTGCGGAAGCGGTGCACCTGCTCGAGCTCGACCGTCTGCTCTGCTCGAGCAACCGCCATCGCCATCGCGCCAGCGTGACCGACCGGTGCCGCCTGGAACTGGTCACCGACGAGCGCCAGGCCGGCCTTGTTGGTACGGGCGACCTCGACGAGCGCGCGAGCGGCGCCGAGGTCGACCATGCCGGCCTCGTCGATCACGATGCGATCGCCGCGCTGCAGCGCGAACCGGCGCGGCCCGGCGAACGCCTCACCGTTCGCCATCGTCTCGCCGAGCTCGTACCGGCGCCACTCCTCACGGCCGGCGTCGTCGGTGACGGTGTGCCAGCCGTGATCGAGCAGCAGTGCGTGCAGGCTCGACGCTTCGGCGCCGACCTCACGGCCCGCGACGGACGCGGCCTTCTTGGTGGGTGCGGCGATGACCATGCGCCGGCCCTGGTTCTCGAGGGCCTGGCGGGCGACCGTGAGCATCGTGGTCTTGCCGGTGCCGGCCGGGCCGGTAACGGTCACAAGCGCGCCGCTGCCAGCGATGACACCTGCCGCATCGGCCTGCTGCTCGTTCAGCACGATCGGCCCCTGCGGCGACGTCGCTGCGATCGCCTCGATGGTGTCGCGGTCGACCGACTCGGCCGGCCCGCGGTGCTCGTGCACCAGGTCATCGAGGCCGCGGCCGACCGCTGCTTTCAGCGTCGCGGTGCGGCTGGCCATGAGCGCCTTCACGTGCCCGGGCACGGAGCCCTCGCCCACGATCAAGTCGATCGTGGAGGTGTCGATCGCACGCCGGGTGATGTCCTCGAGGAGCTCGGCGAACTGCTCCCGATCGCCGACGACACCGGACGCCGCGAGGGCGCGCGTCGCGCCGGCCCGCACGTCGTAGACGCTGAACCGACCCGAGGACGCCTGCGCGCGCTGGTCGGCGTTCGCGACCGCGAACGCCGCCAGAGCATCGCGGTCCAGGTCCGCGATCGACACCGCGGCGACCACCACGGGTGCGCGCTGCGCGGTGAGTTCGGCGTCGAGCTCGGCGAGCTCGGCGCGCACGCTCGCGGTCCAGTCGGCCTCGTCGACGTCGCCCGGCTTGTTCGGTCGGCCATGCGCCCACGCCCACCGGTCGATGGCGCGCATGACGTCGACGGAGGGCTCCTCGCCGGGGTTCTCGTCGTGCCACTCGGTGAGCTTCATCGCCCGGTTCGCCTCGATCTGATTCGACCGACGCGACAGCGGACGCACCACGTGCGCCAGCTGCTCGACCTCGCCATCGGCGCCGATCGTGTAGCCCTTCGCAGCAAGCGCGGCGATCCATTCGGGGTCGGTGCGTGCGGCGAGGTCACCCTCCGCGTTGACGACGGTCTGGAACTTGAGGGCGACGCGGGAGTCGAGGTTCGACCACTTTCCGTCGCGGCCCTGGACCTTCATGTTCAGCCACAGGTGACGGTGCTTGTGCGGGTCGAGCGAGCGGGAGCGCTCGTGCTTGAGCTCGACCACTTCGATGCGCGCGAGCTCCTCACGGATGAGCCCGGCGGCACCGCGGCGGGCGTTGAGCTCGCGCTGCCACGTCGCGATCACGCGATCGCGCAACCGGTCCTGCAACGCCTCGAACTCGGCCGCCAGGTCGTCGTCGAGCAGCGCCGCGATCGAGTACGACTTCGGCGCATTCAGCGTCGCATCCAACAGCAAGTCCGCATCCGGCGACGGCAGCGCCCGGCCCCGGTGGAGGCCAGTGTCGGGGTCGTCCCCGTCGATCCAAGCGCGCAGCTTGTCGCGGCCGAGCGCGTCGGCCGCGACGCCGTCGTCGGTGGCGATGTAGCGCATCACCAGGTCGTCGCCGTAGGCCGTAGCGGCCTCGGCGCCGGGGGCGGCGATGACGTCGCGGGAGGCGTCGCAGGTGCCGCCGAACGCGTAGTCAAGGGCCTGGTGGACGCCCTGCGAGGCAACGCCTCGCTTCCACCTCGCCATCCCTCCGCGCATGCCCAGAGCGTAGCTCATCACTAGTAGTGCCTGCGTGCATGGCATTGACTCGTGTGCCTTGTTTGGGGGATAGTGGCTTCTGGGACTTGAGCTGGGGGTATCGGCTCTATGGAGTCGATGTGGCGGTGAGGTCTCTTGGGGTGAGGGCGTTTCGGCGTTGCTTGGTCTGGGTGAGTGGTCGCACTGATTTCACTGCGCTGGCCGCAGGGTCCCCGTTCTAGGAATCGACGGGAGAGGTGGCGATCATGCCGCAGGCAGTGAACATCGAAGAGGCGCAGGCGACGCTGCAGGCGTTGCTGAACGAGCGCGTGGAGGTCGTCAATGACCTCCTGCAGTCCGCGGCCACGTCGGCGCAGCTGCGCCAGCAGGCCGACGATGCCGAGCGCGAGACGGCCCGGCTCTACCAGGCCGCGATCCGTCAGGGTTGGACGGCCGACGAGCTCAAGCGCGTGGGCATCACCGACCCGAGCGGCGGCGCCGCGAAGCCGGCGAAGCGACGCGGTAGCGGACGCACCGCGTCGACGAGCGCGACGCAGCAGACGACACCGGCGGGTGATGACGTTGGCTGAGCTCACGCCGCGACGCGGACGGCCCACTGAGGCGGAACGCAACTGGGCTCTCGCCGTCCGTGAGCTCTACACCGAGCGGTTGCAGCAGCTGATGCCGGCCGAATACGTCACTGCTGATTGGGAGCGAGCTCGTGCCACGTACGACGCGCTCGACGCGACCAACCTGGGCCGTGACTATGACCGGTCGCTCTACTACCTCGACGACTTCAACTGGGAGTTCGACCCCACCGAGACAAGAGCGCCGGGGCTGCGCTACGGCGACGACGTCGATTACGACTGGGCCACGGAGAACGATCCGGTCGGTGAGTTCCGCGAGGTGGCCCGGGTAGCGCAAGGCGCTGCGGAGCGCGCACGCATCGCGGGCGAGCTCGCCGAGGCCGACCGGCAGACGCAGCACGCGCGCCGCGCCACGCTCGCGGCCGATGAGCTCGCGCTCGATGTCGACAGCGGCAGGACGCTCGACCCGGAGCACGTTGCCGCGGAACGAAATTGGATTCGCGCGAGCGACGCGAACGCCCGACTGATCGAGCAGCCGTTCCCGCCAGCGGCACCGCTTCTCGCGTCCGCGGGTCGGCGTCAGGAGGCGGAACAGGCGCTCGACGAGCGCGTGGCTGGCCACGTCGAGTGGGCGCACGCGCTCCGCGCCGTGCACTTCCAACGCGCACAAGCGGAGTGGCGCCGGCTCGTGAGCGACGGCGCGGAACCGTCCGACGAGCTCGCCGTGCGCGCCCGCGAGGGTGTGCACCTGCGCGACGAGAGGCTGGCCGCGCTCGTGCCGATGAGCACCGACACCCTTCGGCGAGCGGGCGAGCTTCCCGTGCGCGACACGGCACCGCCCGCGGAGCTCCGCGACCGTCACGCTGCACTGACGCGGCGCATCGAGGAGGCTTCATACCTCTGGGAGCGCACCGGCGTATCCGATGCTGAGTCCGTCGCGGAACTGTCAGCGCTACGCAGCGCGGCCGATGACCTCGCGATGTCCGAGGGCTACGCGCCCGAGGCGTTCGCGGCCGGTGCCGACGAGCCCCGCCAGACGGCGGTGGCGCCGCGACGTCGACGCGCGATCGACCTCCTGCCGAAGCTCCCGCGGCCGCCCGCGCGGCCGACGTCGGAGAGCGTCACCCAGCAGAGCGCATCGCCGAACGGCCCAAGCTCTGGACCCCACCTCAACTGACCGACACCGTGTGAGCCCCCGGCATCAGTCGGGGGCTCTGTCGTTCCCCGTCCATCTCCCGCGCACCGCGGGCAGTGCCTGCCGGACCATCCTTCGACGTTGCCGCAAGCCTCCTCACTTTGGAGGTCGCACGATGCTGGGTGGGTAACGTCGCAGTTCATGGGGACGCGGGGGAGCCGAACATCGCGAGCACTGATCGTCATCGGATGCATCTGGCTCGTGGTCGGGGCCATAGGAGTGGCGGCCCATATCGGGCCGCGGCTCTACCTCGCGCAAGCGCCCCAGTCTGAGGACGGGTCGATCGATATTGCACGCATCGTGCTCGAGCCATTCATCGACGTCGTCATCCCGATACTTTTCATCGCGCTGGTCCTGGGAGCAGCCATCCAGACCGGCAAGCTGCTGTACGCACTCCTGCGGCCGAAAGCCTGAAGCAAGCATCTGCAGGAGCGTTGCCCGGGCGACTCATCCGCTGCCGAACACTCGGCGCAGCAGTTGGGCGCTGTGCTCCGCTTCCTCGAGGCGGGTGGTCGCCTCGAGCGGAACGTGCACGGGTTCCGGGTGGCGTGCGAGCTCGAGCGTCGCGAGTGGGTAGTGACAGGGCTGTTCCGGGTCGGCGTCGTCGGTGATGATCTCGACGTGTGCTCGGACGATGGACGCGTCGTCGATGACGATGTCGATCAGGTCGCTGAGGTCGGGGATCCCTGCCCGGTCGAGGCGGCAGGTGCGCAGTTCGAGTTCGGCCATACCGCTCACGCTAGATCGCGCTCCGCCGCCCGGGCAGGTCTGTGAGTGGGGCGGTGCGGCGGGGGAGTGTGAGGGGGCCGGTGGCCCCCTCACCGCGTCAGCGTTGCTCGAGCGCGGCCATGGCGATCTCGAGCGCCCGGTCCTCGCTCATCCCCACCGGGGTGAAGCGCTGCGCGCCCTTGCGTCGTTCCTTGCCGCGCAGGGCCGCGTGGACGCGCTGCACCTGCAGCTGCTCATCGAGCGTCGGCGGCGGGCCGAAGGGGTTCGCGGCCCGCCATGCCTGGTACGAGCCGGTGGCCTCGCGCTGCACCCGTGCGATCCACCAGCCGCCGCGGCGGTGGAAAAAGTTGTTCGCGAGGGTCCGGTTCCGCGACCGCTCGGCCTGCGGGGTCTGGTGCAGCTTCGGCGCCGGCATCATCGCCCGCGTGGCCGCATCGACGAAGCTGCGTTTGGTCCCCGGTACCCGGGTCAGCCGGCGCTCCTCGGCGATACGGCGCTGCGCCGCGCGGAACCGCAGTGCCGTGTCGTGCGCGGTGTAGCTGGCACGCCAGTCGGCTGACAGCGCGATGATCATGCTCAACCGGCCGCTGGTCGTGGCTTCGGCCTGGAACGTGCGCCGCTGCTGCGGGGTCATCGCCTGCAGCTTTCGCGTGAACGCGTCCCAGTCGTTCGAGAACCGGTCCTGCTCGCCCTGGTCCATGTGTCTGCTCCCTCTCCTCGTTATTTCGCCGTGAAGGCACGAAGTGCCGCGGAGGGAGAGCGGCTGGGGCGCAACCCGTCAGGGCTGCGGGGGAGAGAGTTTCGGCGCGAAATCAGAGAGCGCCAGCGAACGCGTGCCGAAAGTCTCGGCGGAGCCGGCGCCGCCAGGCGCTTGCGCACCAGACGATCGACCGCATGCTGCCGAAGGCTTCACGGCGAAATAACGCGCGCCGCGCGTCACCAGCACGGGCCGACACCGTCGGCTCCGCTCATCCGTCTTCCGGGCACTCCAGAAGATCCGGATTGAGCCGAATGATGGAGGTCTGCCCGCGCTGCTGCCACGCTGGCCACATGCCGCGCTTGATTGCTCTGACCGAGGAACGCGGAGCGTCGGTGGCGTGGGTCAATCCGGACCACATTGTCAGCGTTCGCCCCGTCGTCACGCGCTCCGGTGATCGCGCACGGGTCCTCGCGGAGATCAAGCTCGCCGGCATGCCCACCGAACGGTTCGTCGTCGACGTCGACTGCCACGAGGACGAGCTCGACTGCATCTGGCACGCCTTCATCACGCTGCTGCAGACAGAACGCGGCACCGACTAGCAGGGCGGTGGCGCGGTGTCGCTATGGTCGGCGTATGGCGCAGAGGACGAAGATCGTGGTGCTGGATGACCTCACCGGCGAGCAGCTCGGCGATGACGCTGTCACCGTGACCTTCGCACTCGAAGGCATCAGCTACGAGCTCGACCTCACCCCGTCAGCGGCCGCGGATTTCCGCGAGCTCCTCGAGCCCTACATCGAAGCCGGCCGCCGCACCGGACGCGCCACGCGTGACGCGGCGGCGCCAGCGAAGAAGTCGGGTGCGCAGGCCGCAGCGCGTGCGTGGCTCAACGAGCAGGGCATCGAGGTGCCGAGCCGCGGCCGGATCTCGGCGGCCCTCATGGAGCGCTACGAGAACCGCTGATCGCCGGAACGCTCAGAAGGAGCGGTAGACCTCACGGCGGTGCGCGACAGCCAGCACGAGGACGACGAGTCGCCCGTCCTCGATGTCGTACACGACGCGGTAATCGCCGATACGAACCCGCCAGGCCCCGCCGCTGTTGACGAGCATCTTCGCCGCGGGTGGGCGTGGCTCCTCAGCGAGGAGCTCGATGGCGGCCTGGACCTTACGGCGGGCCTGGGGGTCGAGCTTGCGCAGCTGGCGCAGCGCCGCGGGCGCGACGTCGATCCGGTAGGTCACGTGAGGCCGAGCTCCGCCTTGACCTCGTCCCACGGGATGGGCGTCGCCGCGGTCTCCTCGAGCTCCTGGCGGGCGGTTGCTGCGGCCTCGGCGTCGGCAGCGTCCTCGGCAAGTTCGAGCAGGCGGTCGTACTCATCGGCGTCGACGATCGCGACGACACGGCGGCCACGCTTCGACAGATAGACCGGCTCATGGCCGAGGTGGGCGCGATCAACAAGCGCGCCGAGCTGCTGCTTCGCTTCGGAAATCGCCAGGACATCACTCATGGCGGCATCGTACCCGATCGACCCGAATGACCACTTTGATTCATTTGGTCAATTCGGACATAATCGATCTTATCGGGCAGGCGGTTCGCTCGATGCGGCGGCTGCAGCCGAATGCCTTGCGGTCTGTAACCGGCGAGCAGCATCACGGCGACAGCGGCGGGGAACGCCGCCGCGATGGGTGCACTTCCGGCGGTCCAGAGTGGTAGCGCATCGGCGGCAATCAGCACCGTCCAGCTCCCTGCACCCTCATCGGGCCCAGTAGCGGCCACGCCGGGTCAGGCGTCGTACGGTGCGGTGATGCTCGCAGTGCGGCGGCGCAGGGTGGTGCTGGGATGTTCGCCGTAGTGGCTCGCGTAGTAGCCGGCGAAGCGGCCGGGATGGGTAAGACCCCACCGGCGGGCAACGGTGGTCACGGTGGTGTCCTTGTGCGTGGCGCCGAGGAGCTCCGCGTGGACGCGCTCCAAGCGCACTTGTCGCAGATACTCCAAAGGGGCCATGTCGACGTGGCGGCGAAACGCGTCCTGCACACCGCGGATGGTGAGGCCGGCGGCGTCGGCGATCGCGCCGATCTCGAGGGGTTCGTGTGCGAACGCACGGATGTATTCCACTGCGCGCCGCACCCGCACGCTGCGCGCACGCAGCGGAGCCGGCAGGTCGGCGCCGGCTTCGTGCGGAAACGTCGCCAGCATGACGGCGGCGGTGGCGTGCTTGGCTTCGGCGAGCATCAGGGTCGTGGCGGTCGGGTCGTGCAGCACCCGAGCGGCGTGCGCGATCACGGTCATCCACGCCTGCGTCTGCTCCGGAGTGGGGAGGTGGTCGGCGTCAAAGCGCAGCGGACCGTGCGTGCCGTCGATAGCGCTCGCGAGCTGCTCGAGGTAGTCGGCGCCGATATGCACGAGGCTCTGGCGGTGGTTGCACACCTGGAACTGGCTCGGCCGGTTCTGCACCGACACCACCGGCACGCCGACGCTCATGACCTGCTCGTGCCGGCCAACGTCCAGCATGCCGGCGCCTTCGGTGAACCAGGTCACCACGTACTCGCCGGTGATCATGTAAGTGCCGTGCATCCGCCCGTAGACGGTGTTGCTGCGCAGGCTCAGCTGCTCGTCCCCGACCGCACTCAACCGGTACTGGAACGGACGGTCGCTGGGATCGATGGCGAAATCACGGCCGTTGTACTCGTTCTGATACAGCTCGCGGGCGTCATCGAGGTCACTGCCCTGCAGCGTCCACGGCTGTGCAAGCGAGTGACGAACACGCATACCCCAATGTTGCACCCAATGCAGGAAAAGCACCTCGCCGAGCGAGACAGCGCCGGCGCTCAGCCGGTGCGGGAACCGCCATGACGGGTGCTGGGCTCGCCCATCAACCGGTGCAGCAGCGCAGGCAGCATGCGGCCGAGCTCGACCGGCAACCGCACCGCCCAGGACTGCTCCCCCACGCTCACCTTCAGCACCGCAAGAGCATCTTGGGATGTGACGGACCACCGCTCGATCTGGTCGAGCCCGATAACGGCGCGTTCGACGCCGGCGAGCAGAATGAGCCGGTCGCCGATCACACGCACACCACTGCGCCCCCACGGTCCCGCAGCGGAGCAACGAATCGTCGCCGGCTCCCGATCGTCATCGAAGATCACCGTCTCTGGCAGGTCGAGGTCCGTCAGCGGTGCGGTCATGCGACACCTGCTCCCTCCGCCGCAAGCAGGGGCGGCGAAGCGGCCACCGTACCCACACCGACGCTGCCGCGGCACGGCGATCAGCCGCAAAAAGAACCCCACACCCCGATGCCCAGGTCACGATCAGTGCCCTTGACGCCCGTGCCGGACCTGCCCAGTCGTGCTCGTCAGGAACCGTGCTGCTGCGCGCAGGCGCGCGCGGTGGTACACAGATCCCATGAGCGAGCCAGATCGCGACATAGCCTTCGATGCCACCGACATGGCCGTCGTTGGACAGACCAAGATCGTCGCCTTCGACGCCGTCGTCGCGCACCTCGCCGCCCTGCATCCGAACACCCCGGTCACCGAGATCGACGACATCGTCCGCGCCGAGCACGACGCGGTCACCGGCGGCCGCCCGATCGCCGTCCCCACCACCGTGCTCGACGGCGTCGAAGAACGCCTCACCCCGCCCACGCAATGACGACATGTGCCTCCGAAAAGCCACGCACCCGGCAACCGAGGCCACACCACCATCGAGCCGTCGAGGCTCCGCAGGCAACCCGGATCCCACCTGCAGCCTCAGTGACTAGTTCGCCGTCCAAAGCAATCACCTTGTGATCTCGCGGGTGCTCGTTGGGCGATGAGTGTCCGCGCTGCTCGTGCAGTTCATGTCCGCGCGCCGTGAGTGTGGGTCGACCGCGACGCACCCGGGAGAGAGTTCGCTGCAACGCGCGGCCAGGAAGGAGCCCTCATGGACGCTCCGAGACGAGCACAAGCAGACGCCCCCATCGACGCCGCGAGTGCCCCCGACGAGGTCGACCGCATCCGCGGCGCCGCAGACGCCCTGGAATCGCTCCGCCGAGCGCAGACGACACGCTCCCGCCATCAGACCGCGACCGAGGGTCACGGCGAGACCGACCGCCTTGCCGCCCGCCACGTCCTCGAACAGGCCCGCGCCGGCCACGCGGTCAGCCCCTCCAGCCTCGCCCACCACCTCGAGATCTCCTCGGCATCGACCACCGCTGTGCTCAGCCGACTCGTCCTCGCCGAGCTCGTCACCATGGAACGCCACCCCGACGACGCACGACGCAAGATCGTGCTCCCCGCCGACATCACCGACGACCCCGACCTCTACGACCCCGTCACCAAACGCATCCGCGAGATCGCCGCCGACCTCTCCCCCGCCGAAGACGAACTCATCACCGGCTTCCTCCTCCGCGTCACCGCCGCCCTTCAAGAACCAAGCGACGACCACCACTAACGCCTAGTCGGTCGCAGCCGTCGCTGGAGAGCACCTGCCCGCTGCCGCCTCGACCGCCAGGCGCTACCCCGGCGATTACGAGGCGTCGCCGATCAGTCCGAGCGTGTCCAGCGCCGTGCGCACGGCCGGGTCGGAGGCGCTCAAGGCGAAGGCCTGCACGTCCGAGAGGTGACTGCTTCGTTGCGCGTCATCGGGTTGCTCAAACACGGTCCAGAGCTCCTGGTCAGCGCCGAATCGGGACAGGAACCGGATACCGTCGACCGCAGCGGTGCCATCGTCATTCGTTGTCGCGTAGAGGCGCGCACTGATCATCTGCGTAAGTCCCCGAACCTGCGCGTTCTGCAACGCGGACGCATCGAAGTCTGCCAACGCGAGATCGCGCACGGCGAGAGGAGCGTCCTGCCAGAGCAGGTCAACATCGTGCGGCGTGCTGATGCGAAACGCAAGGTGGTTCACCCCACTGCTGCCACGGTCGTGGGCGGTGCCGTGCGCGCGCTCAGCTGCTGAGCGTGTTGCGGGGCAGCTCGCCGAAGCGCTCAGCGTAGTGGGCGGCGAAGCGACCCAGGTGGGCGAAGCCCCAGCGGCGGGCTACGTCGGCAACAGCAGTGCCGGGCTCTGCAGCGCGCAGTTCGTCGCGAACCCGGTCGAGGCGAATCCGGCGCAGATAGTCCACCGGGGTGATCTCCAGATGCTTGTGGAACGCCGACTGGAGCACGCGCGGTGAAACGCCGGCGGCGTCGGCCATCTGCGTGACGTTGATGGGCAGGTGCGCGTTCGCGTGCATGAACTCGATCGCCCGCCGCAGCCGCGCGCTGCCGGGGATCGTGAGCTCCGGTGGGGCGGCGATGGATTCGTGCGCGAAGGTGTCGAGCAGCGCGATCGCGGCGGCGCGGTTGGCCTCGCTGCGCAGGATCGCCGAGGTGTTGTCGCTGTAGATGACTTTCGCGACCGTCGAGACGGTCGCGCCCCAGCGGCGCAATGCGTCTGCGGACGGGGTGGCCGTGGTGTCGAACAGCAGCGGCCCGACCGGGGTGCCCTCGTGCTCGGCAGCGACGCGCTCGAGGAAGGCGCCGTCGAAGTGCATCAGGTTCTGCTTGTGGTTCTGGAATGCGAAGGCGTTGTCGCGGTTGTTGACGAACATCGCCGGGCGCCCGTGCTCGAGCGCGACTGGGTCACCGTCGAGGTCGAGCACGCCCTCGCCGGCGGTGATCCAGGTGACGACATACTCGCCCTCGGTCTCGATCGCACCGCGCATGGAACCCCCGAAGAGGTTGCCGCGCAGGCTCAGCTCACCGTCGCCGACGCTGGTGTACCGAAAGGCGAAGTCGCCCTCGGTCGGCTCGATGACGAAACCCTTGCCGTTGTAGGTGCCCTGGTACATCTCGCGCGCCTGCTCGATGTGATGCCCGACGATCTCGGCACGATCAGCGCCAGCATCAGCAGGGCGCCCCGCGCCAACCTCGTTATCCATTTCGCGAATCATGACACAAAGACGCTGTCGCGGCCGACGAAGCACACGGCACGACAGGTGCCGGTCACAGAGGCTTTTCGGGCGGTCCCAGAGCGGTGTGCAGAGCGCTGATGGTCGGCGCCCGGAAGGTGTTCGGCAGGCACGCACGATAGGGGTGCTCCTCGGTGCGCATTTCAACACAAAACGTCTCAGCACCGGAATTGATCGACCATCCGATGATCAGCTCCACGGGCACCCGGTCGTGCCGATCGCCGTCGATCATAAGGATGGCGTCCCCGAACACCAGAACCCCGCCATCAGCCTGCTCCGAGGACACGGCAACACCGAACTCCACCGGCGCTGCGGGGCCAGCGAGGTCGAGGAAGTCGGGCAAGAATGCGTCGGTAGCGCCGGCTTGCTCAAGCGTCGTCGCGGCCTCGTTTCGAGGCTTCACGCCCTGCTCGTTCCGCGTCGTCTTCACCACCGCCTGCATCACTTCGTCATCTTCGAGCCGACGAGATCATCCATTCGCGGCTCCGGCCCATTGCAGAGCATCGACAGCCGAAGTGCAACCCGAATGACCGGATCGCGTCTTCCACCATCAGGTGAGGTGAGCCGTTCGGGATGTGGCTATTTGAACAGTTAGGTGATCGAAGGATCGTTAGCGTCACTGTCATCGCCAGCTCCTTTCGGGTGGGAGATGGTCACCACGATGGAGGACAACGCCATGAGCATCGCACTGCGCACCGCCCCGCTGGCCGGACTGCGCTGGCAGCGCCCGGCCCCCGCGCTCGTGGTCGCGCAGCGCGACGGCGAGCACGCCGGCCTCGTCGAGCAGCGCGCCGGCCGCTTCATCGCCACCGACGCGATCGGCACGGTTATCGGCACCTTCGACAGCGAACGGGACGCCCGCGCGGCCCTCGAGCCCGGAGCGCTCGAGCGGCAGGAGACCCAGCGGCGCCTGCGCTCGAACATCGTCATGATCGCCACCGGCATCGCCGCCCTCGCCAGCACCGGCATCGCCGTGACCGGCATGCTCACCCTGCTCGCCTGAACCAGGAGATCACCATCGTGAACACCACCATCCCCACCGTGCACGAGCTGCCCCGCGAACTCGCCATCGACATCGACCACATCTCCACCTACCAGATGGCCGACGGTCCCCAGGCCGGCATGACCGTCGTCGAAGCACTCAACGAGCACCGCGTCGTCCTGGCCCGCAGCATCGTCGCCGCCCCCGGCACCCGCGAGGACATCGCCGACATGACCCTCACGCGCAGCCCCCTCGAGCGCTGCGCCGCCTGGACCATCGACCCCATCGGCCGCGGCAAGCGCAGCACCGCCATGGTCATCCCCCGCCCGAGCGACTTCCGCGGCACCTTCGAGACCATCCGCGACCGCCACGACATCACCGCCTGATCGTGAGCACCCTCGCCAACACCCCGGATCTCACCGCCGAGCTCGAATCCACCCGCGACGCACTCAACCTCCTCGAGCGACGCAGCCCACGACGCTCCGCACGCCTGCGCCTCGACTTCCTCGACGTGCGCACCGAGCACACCGCCTTGCGTCTCAATGACACCGAGCTGCTCACTGCGATCCGCCGCATCCGCGACGACGCCGCCGAGAACACCCCCGAGGTTCCTACGGCCCCCTGAACTCGTGCGCGGGCCTCGGGTGGCCCCACACGACACGTGCGCTGCAGGGGTGCGGCGCACCACGATCCTCTCTCCCGGTAGGGGTGCCGGGAGAGAGGATCCCTCTTCCCCCAAAACGCGGGCCACACCAGTGGCCACCCCAGCAAATCAGGGCTCCGACCAACCACAGCACCTGAATGCCACCCCGACAGCGCCGCCGTCACAACACCCATGCGCGGCAATGGAGATCCACCCCGGAACGAAACGAGAAATCATGACCAGCCTGCACGGCGCCAACACCGAGGCACAGCTCCTCGAACGCGTCGCCGCGGGCGACACCGCTGCGTTCGCCGAGATCTACGACCGGCACTCACCGACCCTGTACCGGCTCCTCCTTGGCTGCGGTTCAGACGGCAACGACGCGGAACGCATCCTCCAAAAAGCCTTCCTCGGATTCTGGATGCTCGCGCCACGACTCAGTAGCAGCATCCCCGCGCGGGAACACCTCGAACACTTACTCGAACCACACCAGCCCTGCGCACAGAGCTTCAGCTGACAGAACAGGCGTTATCGGCGCTCAACCGGGCATGTTTGTCGTGGTCGCTCTAGTCCGAACGAAGCCCGACGATAGGTGGGCAGGAAGAACCTCGGCTTGAGGTTGCTCGCTTCACGCGCCAGGCACCTCGACGCCGACGGTCGGCTCGATCGGCACGAGCACACCCGGGTACGCGGCGAGGATGTCCTGGTGCAGGTTGACGTGCTTCGGCGCGCGAATCGTGATAACCAATGCATAGTGCAGCGGCTCCTTGTTGGCCGTCACGCCGCCCTGCTCTCGGGCGTTGTAGTGGATGTCGAAGTAAGGCGCCTTCAGGGTCGTGCCCTTCATGCCCACCGACGCGTGCAGAATCGGCTCCCACTTGTGGAAGTCGCTGCGCTGCTGTGCCTCGGCAACGAACTCCAATTTGGGAAAGAACGACTTCGACTTCGGGGTCTTGGCGTCCTTCTCGAACTTATGGATGTCTGGACGAAAGACCGGCTCCAGCGACGCCCTGGTGTACACGTCAGGGGATGCCGCGTCGACGGCTGTGGCGAAGCACAGGGTGGCGGTTAGCTGCACGTTGCCCTGGAGTCCGGATGCAGGCATCGGGACCTCAGCCCGGACGTACTTCCCAGGTCGGAGCTCGCCCTGGTAGATGATTCGGGCGACTCCGTCGCCGTTAACGATGAAGTCGTCGATGTTATCGGGGATGCGCCCCCAGCCGACGTCGTCGATGTGCAGGTCGCGGCGGTCAGCGGAGTGGATGAGTAGCGCTCGAAGCGCCAACGGGTCCAGACCGCCGCCGAGCACCCGACGGATCCCGACCGCCTGACGCAGCGCCAGTGGGGCCGCGAGGCTGGTGCCTGCAGTCGGGCTGGAGCCGCGGCCGTCCGCATCGATGACGTGGAACGCTTCGCCAGGGCCGTTCCCCTTGCCGCCGAAGGCGAGCACGTCAGGCTTCGTGCGACCGGGTAGACGCCCCGGGCCGACGGCGGAGTAGTGGGCGCGGTCCCAGTCATCGCCGCGGGAGTTTGCGGCGCCGACGGTCAGGACGTTGACGGCGTCACCGGGAACCTGCACGCGGGCGTTGCCGGATTCGCGATCGAGGTCGCCGTTGTTGCCGGCGGCGACGGTGAGGAAGGTCTGGCCATCGCTGAGGCGGTCGTCGATGACGGACGTCCAGGCGTGCACGTCGGTGTCCTCGATCGGCAGGTCCGGGCCCAGGCTGATGTTCACGTGCTCGTAGGCGCGCGACAGGAGCACTTCCTCGACGTGCTCGAGCACGCTGTACAGCTGCAGCGGATCGTCGGCAGCGGTCTCTTCGTCGAGCACGCGGATGACTGTGACCTTTGATGGCGGCGTCCCGAGCTCACCGTCTTCGACGGTGCCGAAGAGGAAGGCCGAGGTCACCGCCATGCCGTGGTCGACGAAGTGCGGCAGCGGCGCGGCCTCCGGGTTCATCTCCCGGTACTCCTCAAGCCACGGCTCGAAGGGGTGCTCGGCCGGTAGACCGCCGTCCAAGATCGCCACGCGAATGTTGGGGTCGCTCTGGGTGGCTGCCGGCAGCTGCACCTCGGGGCCCGGCACGGAGCGCACGATCGGCTCCACCGACAGGCGCGGCATCGGCCGCGCGACACGGATCGTCGTGAACGCGGCGAGCTGAGCGATCGCCTCGGGCGATGCGAACACCGGCACGAACCAGAGGGAGCCGACGTCGAAGGTCGTCTCCTCACTGACCCGAACGCCCAGGGAGGCCGCGAGCTCGAGCAATTTGGACTTCGTGTTCGGTGCCATCGTCGGCAAATGCACAACGAGCTCGTATGCGCCATCGGGCGCTGCCGTCGCAGCATCGACTTTCAGCTTCTCCGCCGCCGGGAACGACTCGATGGTCTCGAACTGCCGGATGACCTCCAGCTCCGCCGGAACCGCCCCGCCGGTGTCGAGGTCGCCTGCGAGTCGATCGAAGCGAGACAGGGTGCCGGCGACGAACAGCTCTGACGTGGAGTACGTCTTCTCCGGCGAGAACGCAGCGGCGGTGTGCCGCTCGACGGACAAGCTCCGCTCCCGACTGCCCACGATCTCTAGCCCGGCTAAGCGCAGCATCGCCGCCGGGTGGTAGGACTTCGCGGTATAAGAAGGGTGCAGCACGAACTTGGCCACGAAGACCTCGTCGGGTGCGAAGTCGCGGTTGGTCTCGAAGTCCGTGATTGCACCGCGCAGTCGCGGCAGCAGCCGGTCGCGTGCTTGCTCGGTCTCGTACGGGTGAGCTTTATCGACCTTCCGTGCCGGCGGCCCGATCGGGTCCGTCAGCAGCTCACCGCGTCCGATCAGGTAGTTCGTCGCCATGGTCCCCCCAAAGTGTTATGCAGGCTTCGGTGCATGCTTTCGCATCGTATCCCTGGCGACGCCCACGAGCGCGGAAGCCTCGCGCTTGGACATGGACGTGCGCTCCGCGAGCATGTTCGCGAGCCCGGCCCGGTCCGCGCTGGAGAGCTTTGCTCCAGTGGTGTGCAGGGCCATCTTCATGATGTCGCCGGTGCTGCGCTGGCCGAGGAGTCGGAGCTTGCGCAACGAGAGCAGGTTGCGCCGGATCTCGGCGAAGGAGAGCCCCTCGTACACGGTGGTGAAGATGTCTAGGAATTGTGCGAGCTCCGTGTCGCCGTCGAGGTAGCGAACCACGGCCGCTTCCAGCTCCGGGCCGGTGGGGGTGCTGAAGGTCAGTCGCATGTCGAAGCGGCGCCAGAGCGCAGGGTCGACGAGTTCCGGGTGATTCGTCGCAGCCAACAGCAAGCTCGACGACGGCCAGTCGTCGATCTCCTGGAGCAGGATCGTCACAAGGCGCTTGAGCTCCCCCACGTCGCCGTCGTCGTCGCGGCGCTTGGCGATCGCGTCGATCTCGTCGAGGAACAGCACCGACGGCTGCGATCGGGCGGCGTCCAGCGCCAGGCGCAGGTTCGCTCCGGACTGCCCGAGGCGGCTGCTCATCACCGTTGTCAGGTCCAGCGTCAGCAGCGGCAGATCGAGCACCTGCGCAAGCCACTGCGCGGTGACGGTCTTGCCGACGCCCGGCGGTCCCACGAACACCGCCGAACTCGCCGGGCGTAGACCGTGGGCAATCAGCTCGTCGGCCCGATGCCGCTCGACGAGCAGCTGATCGATCTCCTCCTGGAGCGCCGAAGAGAAGACGGGTGCGGGCAAGGCTGCCAGCTCCAACGTCGCAACGGCAGAGCGCAGCACCGACGGCCGGCTCTCATTGTCGTCAGGGGTGCGTGCCTCGGCTTCACCCTGTGCGATCCGCGACGCGCGCCCCTCCTGCTGCCTGGTCAGCAGCTCAGCCAGCGACTGGGCAAGAGCGGGATCGCTCTCGCGGTAGCGGCGGGACAGCCGGCTCATGAACATGCGGATGTCCGTGTTACGTCCCGCGAGAGCCAGCCGACCGAGTTGGACTAAATCGTCGCTCATGTTCGCCATCTAGACCACCTGTGCCCGTTTCCCCTGGAAATCCAGCAATTCTGGACCATCCAGACTGGACTAGTCTGACACGAACCACTCACATGGTCGTCCAGGAGCCTCCGAGTTGCCGTACTAGCGCACTCGCAGATGGGGTTGCTGGGTCGAGGCGACTACTTAGCCGTTGGAGGCTTTGGCGCGCTCGGCTTGGCGGGAGGCTTCGGCTGGCTGCGCGTGCTGTAGCCGGTCGATTCCTTGGTCACCCGCACCGGAGGCTGCTTGGGCGGGGGTGCCGGCGGGCCGGACTGCTGCTTACGTGCGTCATCGGCCATCGTCGTTCCCTCCTAGTGCCATGCCCCGGTGAGGTGGAACGCAGCTGCCACCAATGATGCAGTAAGCAGTGCGAAGCCGGTGTTGAGGATGCTGGCGCGCCGCCTCAAGAGCTTCTCGTCCGCGCGCAGGATGTAGAGCTTCTGGTACAGCAGCTCACGGCGGGCCTCACCCTCCGCCTTCGACCAGAGGTTTTGCTCGGTAAGAGCAATATCTAGCTGCTCGCCGCTCCGCATGAACAGCACCCCTACACCCGCCGCAGCAGCCAACACGGTCAGCAGGATCGTCAGCGAGAAACCGAAATCGCCTGCACCAGCCTGCAATGTCGTAAGCAAGCTGGCCGATGCGACGAGCACGGAAGCTCGCGTTGCGAGAGCGTCGCTGCGCCTAGCTGCGTCTGCGCGCTGATGGTCGACCTCTTGATCCAGCCGCTCGAAGAGCACACCTCTATTGGTTTTGCTCTGCTGGCGGCGCCACATCCGCTCATTAAAACGTTCGCGCCTTGCCACGTAAAGATGATCGGTTCTGCTCGGAGATTCTGGACAATGAGCCACTCGACCTCTCCGCTTCGGCGCTGAAGTGGTCGACAGCCGCGCGGGACCGTGTTGGAAATGCTCGCCGTCTCGAAAAACGTCGCTTTCGCCGTTGAGAAGAAGGCGAGGGCTGCTACCACTGCCATGCCCCGTGCACGGAGGCGAGCTCTAATGTTGCGCACCTATGTCGCGAAACTGTTGGCTTACGAGACGTCCCGATGGCGACCCGTCGAGCGCATCGTGAGGCTAGGAACTCGCTGTGGATGCGATTCCCGTAACTATGTGTCGCAACCACTCCCCCACGACCGTGTGGCCGACGTCGGTTATGCGACAGTTCGAGAGTGACCAAGCTCATCGGCTATGCCCGCGTCTCTACCCGACAGCAATCGACCGACCGCCAGGTCATTGACCTTCTCGGAGCCGGCGTGCGACGCGACGACCTCTACATCGACCACGGCGTCTCCGGCGCTCGCGCCAGCCGGCCCGAGTTCGACCGCGCGCTTGACGCACTGCATGACGGCGACACCCTTGTGATCGCGACGCTCGACCGGCTCGGGCGCTCGACGCAGAACATGCTCGACTTCGCCGAGCAGCTCCGCAGCCGCGGCGCCGGCCTGCGCGTCCTCAACCTCGGCGGCGGCGACGTCGACACCTCCACCCCAATGGGCTCGATGGTCTTTACCGTCATGGCCGCGCTCGCGCAGATGGAGCTCGACATCAAACGCGAGCGCGTCGCCGACTCCGTCGCCAAGCGGCGAGCATCGGGCGCTCTCCTTGGCGGCCGGCCACGACGGTTCACTGCGAGCCAGATCCGCACTGCCGCGCGACTCGTGGATGCAGGTGAGTCTGCAGCTCAGGTTGCTCGGGACCTCGGCATGTCGCGATCGACCCTCTACCGACGCATCGCGGAGATGCCAAAGATCAGGAGCTAGTGCCTTAGCAGGCGACGGAAGCGCCATATAGAGCGAGGCGCTCCAGCGCTTCCATAGGAGAGGTGCGCCGCGAACATACCGTTCGGATGCTTCCACTCCCCCAGCTCGCGCAGCGGCCTCGTCAACCACGGCAGCTGCAACGCTGCCACCCGCTTAACGGCAAGTGGCCGCTGGACGACGACCGCCGGCATCACCTCAGCATGCACCGTGTGATCTGGCGAGATCAGGACGAACGACCACGCACTACCGACCATGCGCGGAAGGAAGCCGCTGCACGCCACCCGCATCACGACGTCCCCAAGGAGCGCATCAGCGTCGAATCTCTCGGCATGGGAGTGCTCCGCAATGTCCTCGCTCAGTGAGACTGACTGCCGGCTGAAACGGAACTCATGCACCCCGCCAGGGTGCCACCTCTACCACGCACACGGGAACGCAACGAATAAGGGACCCTCACCGCACAGATCACCGTACGGGTCTATCGCACAGCACCGGCCGACTCGAGAGCTAGGGCAGTGCTCGGCCCGTGACTGGTACGGAAAACGACGGTCTATCGCACACGTTGATCGCCAATGTCTTGGTGCGCTCAAGGCCGAGGCAGAACAGAATGCCCTTGTGGGGAGATTCGCGAAGATGCCGTGGCACTGGTGGGCCGTGATGGTGCTGCTCCTGGCGGGCTTCGCTCTCTTCATTCTGAACTTCACGCTCGACTGGCAGAACGCCTGGATCAGCGTGGGTGCCCCGCTCCTGGCCCTGCTCGGCTGCGCTTACAACGCCCGCATGCTCTGGTTGGCCTCGGCGCCGAAAGATCAGACGAGCAAGTAGCTACACAGTCCCTCGCCGACGTGTACGGCCAGGCATGGTCTATCGCTCACGTCGAAGAGCTAAGTCAGATCCGCCCTTTGGCTGGCCCTGGGCTGGAAGTAGCCGAGGTCTCAGTCCGGCGGGGCGGAGGACCTGGAGCGTTTCGTGATCATGCGCCACAGCAGGAACGCAATCAGGGCAGCTGCCGTCATCACGACGATGAGCATTTCGCTTCGAAGGCGAACCACGAACTGCAGGATCAGCAGAAGCACTACAAGCGGGACGATCGCGGTGAGCAAAAAGCTCTTCGCTTCCTTGCGTCGGTTCATGGCGCGGTGTCCTTCCGGTGGGCTCGGACTCGTCGGGTGAAAGTTGGTCACGCCGCTCAGCGCAGCTCGCGCCCCTCGTACTGCCGTACGGCGAGCAGCGCGCCCACGACGATGCCGAGCGCGCCGACGGCGAAGCCGATGCCCGCGAGCACCGGGATCGGCGCCGGTGCGGCGGCGTCCGAGGTGAGCAGGCCCAGCTCCTGGCCGAGCCAGGCGAGGCCCGCGATGACGAGCGCCGGCGCGTAGGCCATGAGGCGGCCGCGGGAGTAGCCGATGCGGAACAGGACCGGCAGCTGCAGGCTGACGGCGAGCCCCACGAGCGCGAAGGCCGCGGCGTTCGCGACGAGGAGCAGCTGCGGATCGGGCGAACCGCCGCGCACCGCGCTCACGATGAGCGTCGTCGCGTTCGCGATGGCGGCGGCGATGACGAACAGCAGCAGGATGGCGAGCGTGCGGCCCACGACGATGCTGCGCCGCGAGACAGGCAGCACGCCGTAGAGCGTGTCGAGGCGCCCACGCTCGTCGCCGAGGAACGGCGCCGAGACCAGCAGCATGGTGACGATGGCGGATGCGGCGATCGCCATGCCCGGAACGGGCAGGACGACGCCGACGGCCGCGATGAAGGCGAGGGGCAGCAGCGTCTGGGTGCGGGGCAGCCAGGACTGCAGGTCGAAGCGGGCGAAGGCGAGGCTCATGCGGCCGCCCCCGCTCGCGCGGCGCCGAAGTGGATGACGATGTCGTCGATCGTGGCGGTGTCGATGACGGTGTCCGGACCGAAGGCGGCGGAGTCCTCCATCCGCACCAGCGCCGTCCAGGAGCCCGCGCTGCGCTGCAGCCCGAGCACGCGCTCGCTCGGCGGCGCTCCGGCTCCCCGCGCGATCGCGAAGGTCTCGGTCGCCTCGGCGAGCGGCCCCCGGTAGACCACGCGTCCCGCGGCCAGTACGACGAGGTCGTCGGCGAGGGCGTCGAGGTCGGTGGTGATGTGGGTGGAGAACAGCACCGCGTGCTCGGGGTCGACCATGAACTCGCGGATCACGTCGCCGATCTCGCGGCGGGACGCGGGGTCGAGCCCGCTGGACGGCTCGTCGAGGATCAGCAGCTCGGGCCGCTGCGCCAGCGCTGCCGCGAGGGCGAGCTTGACGCCCTGCCCCCGCGAGAGCTCGCCGATGCGCTGCCGACGCGGCACGCCGAGCCGGTCGAGCATGTCGTCGAGCACCCGCGCGTCCCAGTCCGCGTGGAACGGCGCGAGCCGCCGCCCCAGGCTGTCGACGCGCCACTCCGCGGCCGCGGTGGGCTGGTCAAGCACGATGCCGATCCGGGCCAGCGCCTCGGGCGACCCCGCCGGGCAGCCGAAGGTGCGCACGGTGCCCTGCTCGGCGCGCACGAGGCCGAGCAGCGCGCGGATCACGGTCGTCTTGCCCGCGCCGTTCGGTCCGACCATGCCGGTCACCGTCCCGCGCGGGATCGTGAAGCCGACGTCGGCGATGCGGAAGTCCTTGCGGCTGATGCCGAGCCCGTCGATGCGCACGGGGTCGTGCGGGGCGGTTCGTGCCTCGTCGTCAAGCATGGGGCCTCCAGGTCTCATCGATGCGGCGGTGGATGTCGTCGGCGGAGAGTCCGGCATGGCGGGCGGCCGTGCGCAGCGCCTGGAGCGCCGCCTCGACCTGGGCCTCGAGCGCCGACGAGGCGGTGCCCGCGTCGACCTCGAGCACGACGAAGCCGCGCCCGTGCTCGTTGCGGACGAGCCCCTCGGCGACGAGGTCGTTGTACGCCCGTGTCACGGTGATCACGCTCACCCGCAGATCCGCCGCCAGCTGCCGCAGTGACGGCAGGGTGGACCCGGATGGCGCCTCCCCGGAGAGGATCGCCGAGCGCACCTGCGTCTTGATCTGCTGGTAGATCGGCGACGCCGAATCCGTCGAGACGACCAGTCGCACCGGAACTCCTACTGTTTATGTACACATGAACAGTAGCGTCCTGTCGGGTCGAAGTCCAGCAGTGCACTGACAGACCGTGCGGGTGGTGTGGCTCGTGACCATGCCGGCTGCTGGCCACGGCTGACCTCGCAGTCAGGTGAAGCTGGGCAGCCCGCTCGCGGCAGTGTGGCCGCCGTCGACGGCGAGGACCGTGCCGGTGATGAAGCCCGCATCGGTCGAGGCGAGGAACACGGCGGCCGCGATATCGCCGGGGCGGCATGTGCTGCCAGGGCCTGCCGCTGGATGGAACAGACGACCCAGGTTTGGAATGACTCGAGCTCGTCGCTACGCGATGAACTCGCGCGGGAACGCGCTCGGCATGTGCCACTCTTCGCGCTCTCGCTACTGAGCAGCCCGGCGCGCAGGCGACGGCCGCCAACTGCTATGGCCCGACACGCAATCCTTGCGCCGAGCGTGTACGGATGGCCATGGTCTATCGCACACACGAATAACGAAAGCGGCGCCGAGCGTTCTGCTCGGCGCCGCTCTTGTCGTCGGGGTTACTGGCCGACGCGCTCGTTGTAGTCGGCGATGGTGCTGTCCCCCTTGCTCTGTGCGGCCTCGAGGGCTTCGCGGACGTCCGAACCGCCGGCGATGCTTTGGATTGCGGAGC
>JAAIGF010282547.1_pt1 | contig 26605 bp, 16 predicted proteins | sample 6487441 | NCBI WGS metagenome assembly JAAIGF01 (sample SAMN13974129, study PRJNA590717) | phyllosphere metagenome | biome: pepper field; feature: multiple bacterial spot infested pepper fields; material: pepper leaves; isolation source: leaves from pepper fields | host: Capsicum annuum ... | reverse complement strand
TCGCCTTTTTTCAAACCCGATTTGACAATAATATTGGTATCATCCTGAATACCGGTCTTTACCTCCACCATCTTGACGCTGTTGCCTTGTAAGACGAATACATACTCTTTAACTTCACTGTTGTCGACTGAATCTTTCGCACTATCATTCGCCCGCACAGTAACCGCCTGTATCGGCACGATCAGACCTTTATCCGATTTTGTATGAATCTGCACGGTAGCCGACAAACCCGGCTTAAAAGGCGAGGTATTGATATTTCCATCATCCATCAAGTCCGCATAAGACGTTGAATCTATACGCACTTTCACATTAAAATTGGTCACCTGCTCCGCTGTGGTCGTCGTTGTTGCGGTGGTTCCGGTTGCTGTAGAAGAACTGGAAATCTCCGTTACGACACCGTTAAATTTACGTCCTTGAAACGCATCGACCTCAATGCTGGCCGTGTTACCTACCTTAACGCGGTTAATATCATTTTCGTTGACCTCGACATTGACTTCCATCGACGACATATTAGCGATGCGCATGATCTCCGTTCCCGCCATTTGTGCCGTGCCCACAACGCGCTCTCCAAGCTCGATCGATAACAGCGAGATGATACCATCCGCTGGCGCATAGATCGTAGTCCGCGACAAGCTGTTTCCAGCTTCCTGCAATTGTGCCTGCGACTGGCTTACGCCAAATCGCGCAGCGACCACCTGCTGGCGTTGCGACTCGATACTTGCGCGCGCAGCTTCGTAATCCGCACGCGCTTTGTCCATTTCTGATGCCGAGATTACGCGCTTGTCAAACAATTCTAAACTCCGCTTATAAGTTGCCTCAGTGTTTACAAAATTGGCTTCCTGCTGCTTGAGCATCTGCTGCGAAACACCCAGATTCGCCTGTTGCTGATTGACCATTGCAGCCACCTGATCGTAACTTGATTGCAACAAATCGGGCTTTACCCGACATAAAACCTGTCCTTTTTTCACCACGTCGCCTTCGCGAACGTTTAGCTCGATGATTTCTCCGGAAACCTCCGAGCTCAATTTCACCTCAAATTCGGGTTGTACTTTACCGCTGGCAGAAACCAGCTCAGAAATGGTCTTTTCCTGTACCGCATCCACCGCAACTTTTTGTTCGCCGCCATCGCCAAACCAACCCAATTTCGCCCCGGCAATCGCGAGAATTAACAGCACCACAGCACTGATAACCAAAATTTTAGGAAGTGAACTTTTCTTCTTTGCCATGTGTATTACTTGTCATTAAATGTAATTGGATTGCCAATATAATAGTCGATTACTTTCCCACGAAACACCATTTCATATTTTCGACGGATCATATCAAACTCGGCACGGTTCATATTTGTTTGCGCAGTAAACATTTCTATTGAGTTCGCCATGCCGACGTCATAGCGTTCCCTTATCGCCTCAAAGGCAACTCGCGATGAATTAAAGGCAACTTGTGAGGTAAAATATTGCTTATTGGCAAATTTTAAATCCAAAATGGCCTGCGCGATTGTCTTTTGCAAGTTTCGGCGTAAAAGGGCTTCATCATTTTGTGCCTGTAAGTAGTTTATTTTGGCTTTGCTCACCGCTACTTTTGTGCGGTTGTTATTAAATATCGGCACTTCCAGATTAAATGCGCCAAGGAAAGACCGGTTTTCATTAAACTGGTCAAAAAACGGCATAAAGATGGTGGTGCCAATAATACGTGCCTGAGAGGAGTAATTGGTGCCGTATCCGGCCGAAAATCTTAAGGTAGGATAATAAGCGCCTCGCGCGATATCAATATTTTTCTGGGCCAGTACTTTGGTCTGTCCAGCTTGTCCGATGGCAGGCTGCGTGATCAATGCTTTTTCAAAAACATCTTCAAAGGAAAGGATGGCATATTCCGCCATGATCTCAGCAATATTCGGCTTTTCCAACGCAAAAACTGTATCCGGCGACATTTCCATCAATTGTTTTAAATTCAGCAACGACATTTCATAAGCATTTTCAGATGTCATGATACTGAGTTCATCGGTTGCTACCTGGTTTTCAGCCTGCGCAATATCAGCAACGGTCTTATTGCCCACTGCAAATTGGATACTATCCTGTCGCAAATGCTCTCGCGAAAGTTTTACCTGCTGTTTGGCTGCTTCAAAGAGCTCACTATTCGTTATTGCTTCCAGGTAGTTGGTAACCACCGATAAGATCAGATCATTTTTAACCTTTTCAACTTGTGACTCATCGATCATCAGTTGTATTTTATTCGCCTTAATCTGATTGATCCGTTGAAATCCTTGGAAAACCGCATAACTGGATGAAAACTGTGCCCCAGCATTACTCGTCCAATCATTTCCTCGAATTAACTGACCAGAAGTCTGGTCAAAGGTTAAGCCGTAGTTGTACGAGTTGTTGGCATTAAACGACAAGCTAGGATATAACTCAGATTTTGACTGATATAAAGTCTGCTCGCTCAGCGCATAGCCAAATTGTGCTTGCCTTACCTCAAGATTGCGATCCAGCGTTGTCTTTATCGCCTGTTCCAGGCTAATCTGACCATAAGCAACAGACAAATTGCCGCCCACTAAAAACAGCAAAGAAAATATACAGAAAGATAATTTTCGTATCATTTCGTAATTTAAGGATAAATGATTCCTAAATTTGGGACAAAAATCTGAGATTATCAATATGTATTTTATTAACGCTCCCTTTTTTTTACGTTGGTACTACGCCAAAGTAACCTTTAACAAATCAAGAAAGGAGAAAAAAATATACCTCACATTTGATGATGGCCCTATTCCGGAAGTTACGCCTTTTATTCTTGATACGCTTGCTAAATATCAGGTGAAAGCTACTTTCTTTTGTGTAGGCGAAAATATCGTAAAAAATAAAGACATCTTTGCACGCATAATACGCGAAGGCCACCAGGTTGGCAACCACACGTACAACCACCTCAAAGGCTGGGATCAGGCAGACGATCATTACCTGGCCAATGTCGCTCGCTGCCAAACACTGACTAAGACAAACTTGTTTCGTCCGCCTTATGCACGCGCAAAAAAATCGCAGCTACGTGCGCTATATCCCGATTTTGACGTTATATTCTGGGATGTGTTATCGGGTGATTTTGACGAGCAACTTTCTCCAGAGAAATGCTACCAACATGTGGTTAACTATACGCGAAACGGCTCCATCATTGTTTTTCACGATAACATCAAGGCTTTGCCCCGCGTAAGCTACGCGCTTCCGAAAGCTATTGCCTATTTACAGGAAAAAGGCTTTAGTTTTGGATTGTTGTAAAGCAGGAATTTACATAATCGGCGGCGGCTCCGCTTCCGGCTCGCTCTCTAAAATCGTCAATCCAAATTCTTTGCAAGATGCTACAGAAAAATAGCCTAATGCATTATTCGAGATATTTGACGTCGGATTTCCTGGCGCGGCCGTGCCGGGATTAGTCGACTGAAATTCATTCCAATAGTTGAATACGCGGCGATCTACACAATATCTTCTAACCATCACGCTATCCCCTACCATCATGTCGGTATCCCGATCGCCAATTTGGTGAGTTATAAAAAGACCGTCATTGAACTTATCGTTCAACGCGCTTGCAAATTTAAATGCGCTTCCATTGATCGAGATATCATACTTGTAGTAATTCTCCACACCTATCGGATCGGTAAATTTAAACGTTGCGAAATAGTAAGTATCGTTAAATATGGTTTCTTCCAATATGCCTACCGAGTCGACATCAACATAAGGCGGCATCACACAGCTCGACTCAAAACGCTCTTCGCCAACGGTTACCAAAAGATCGTAACTACGATTAGCAACGGGACGAAAATTACGGTTTATGTAAGAGCCATTTGCATCGTAGGAAAAATTGTAAATCCGACCGCGGTTGTCTGTTACGGTAACGACCGCATCGGCCACTGGATCAGAATTGACTGAAGCCGTAAACGGAACGGTTTTCGAAACGCGTATGCGCTGTACAGATTCTAAATCAGACAATTGCGCTTCGATCACAAAGCGCGGATCGGCGTCGTTCAGATTGATATCGATAACCTCCTCGCAAGCGCTGAAAAGGAAAAGTAAAGACAATATAGCGATGTAAAAGTGAGCTTTCATGCTGTTAAAATTTAAAATTCCAAGTAACCGATGGGATGATTCCGAAAAGAGCTACCTGATAAGCCTCTGTAGCGTTTGGCGTTGTTTCGCTGTCGCGGAAATCAATGATATAGGCATTTCTACGGTTGTAAGCATTGTAAACGCCGAATGTCCAACTGGATTGAAAACGCTTGTTCTTCTTGATAGGCTCGTATGTGGCCGACAAATCCAAACGGTGATAGTTTGGCATGCGGTAGCCGTTGCGTTCGGTGTAATAAAACATCGATCTGCCATCTACCTCATATTTACCACTCGGAAAAGTGACCGCATTGCCGGTATTAAACACAAATGTGGCGCCTAGCGTCCATTTTTTAGACAATTCATACATTCCGACGATCGAAAGATCGTGCGTACGATCCTGACGCGCACTAAACCAATTGCCGTTATCGATCTCGGTAAATTTGCGCTCACTTTTGGAAAGCGTATAACTGATCCAACCGTTTAATTTACCCACGTTTTTACGTAAATACCATTCCAATCCATAAGCGCGGCCGATACCAAACAAAAGTTCGCCTTCCAATTGCCGATTGGCTTGTAAGTCGGCCCCGTTGCGAAAATCAATCTGATTTTGCATATACTTATAATAGGCTTCCACCGAAAACTCATAGGCATTATCGTTAAAATTACGGAAATAACCAATTGCTCCTTGATCGGCAATCTGCGGTTTGATATTCAAGCTGCTCACCACATATTGATCGGTCGGCAAGCTCGATGTCGTATTGGTCAATTGATGCAAATTTTGCGCGATTCGATTGTACGAAGCTTTCACGCTACTGGTTTGATTCAGCAGATAGCTCGCAGAAAAGCGCGGTTCCAGGTTGAGGTAGTGCTTAATGACTTCGCTACCGTAGGCTTGCTCACCGATTGCTTCACCATCTTCGTCAAAATCATAAAAGGTGCCTGGTCCCATCACCATAAAATTATTGATCCGTAAGCCATAAATCACCGAAAAACGATCGCTTGGCTTCCATTCATGCGAAACATAAGCCGCCAAATCTATCCCCTGCCGCGTATCGACCGTAATCGAGTTGACGTTTGCACTAGCTGCAGCATTCAAGCTCGCCGGGCGAATCGATTGCTGCAGTACATTAAATCCAAAGCGCACCGTACTTTTAGTATTAGCGTAGTAAGAAAAGTCCTGTTTCAAATCGTAATTTCGAATTTTCGACGCGATACTAAAATCTGTATCGTCGCTGGAAACGGTCACGTTATACGTAAAATCACTGTAGATCAAAGATGTATTACCAAACAATTTATCGTTAAAAATATGGTTCCACCGCACAGTAGCCGTCGCATTTCCCCAATCAAAACTAAACAGGTCAGAATAACCTAAGTCATCTTTACCAAAATAGCCCGATACGTACAACGTATTTCGATCATCCAGCTTGTAGTTTAATTTGGCATTTAAGTCATAGAAATAGAGCTTACTTTGGTTGATATCATCATCGTTAGAAAGCTTTAGAAACATATCGGCATAGGTACGGCGCGCACTGATCATAAACGAACTCTTGTCTTTCACGATCGGTCCTTCCAATTTAAGGCGAGAAGCGATAAGTCCTATACCACCTTCCGCAGCAAAGCGTTTTTGGTTACCATCCATCATGGCGATATCCAGTACGGAGGAAATCCGACCGCCAAACTGCGCCGGTATACCACCTTTATACAGTTGCACATCTTTAATGGCATCGGAGTTGAATGTCGAGAAAAATCCAAGTAAGTGAGATGCATTGTAGACGGTCGCCTCATCCAACAAAATCAAGTTTTGGTCTGATCCGCCGCCGCGCACATAAAAGTTTGCACTGCCCTCACCACCGCTTTGCACACCCGGAAGCAACTGTATGGTTTTCAGCAGATCTTTTTCCCCAAAAAGAACCGGAACATTTTTAATTTCCTCCATCGTAAAATTTAACGCGCCCATTTGCGCATCGCGCACATTGCGGTCTTTCTTTTTGGCTGACACCACGACTTCTTCCAGCATATTATCGGTGGGCTGCAGCTCGGCATTTAAACGCTGGCTGGCCTGCAGATCAATAGCCAACGTTTGCGTTTGATAACCTACGTAAGATAAGACCAACGTATATTTTCCGGCAGGCAGGCTTAGCGAGTAAAAACCATAAGCATTGGTACTAGTCGCTTGTTCGCCGCCTTCTACGGCCACAACTGCTCCGATCAGCGTCTCGCCCGACTGGCCATCGCGCAATACACCACTCAAAACATATTGCTGAGCGAAAACCGGAACCGTACACAGCAAGCTGATCACAGCTAAAAAAATTTTAATCATCGCTTAGGCTTATTTGGTAGTTGTTGTAGCTAAAAAACACTGTTGGAAAAATGCCATTTGAAAAACAATCGAGCGGGACCAATAATGCCAATCGTGTTTGCCTGGCAAGGTTAAATAATGGTGTGGAATATTGAGGTAAGTTAGTTTTTCATGCAATTTATTATTCACATCAAAGAAAAAATCGGCGGTGCCACAATCGATAAAAAGCTGCAGATTGCCCGGTTGCACGAGGTGCGTCAATTCCATCACCGTATGTTCATCCCACGCTTTCGGCTGTTCATGGTATGCACCGAGGCGCGCTTTTATATTCCAATTATTGGGAAAAGGACGAATATCCACACCCCCAGATGTACTGCCTGCAAAAGCAAAAAGATCCTGGTGTTTAAAAGCCAAATAGAGCGCACCATGACCGCCCATGCTCAAACCTGTAATGGCACGATGCATTCGATCGCTTTGTACGTGATAAGTCTTTTCGATAAAAGGAAGTAGTTCTTTGGTGATAAATGTCTCGTATTGGTAATTGGCATTATCCGTATCCCAATACCAGCTGTCAAAACCGCCGTCAGGACAAACCACTACATAGCCATATTCATCAACCAGTTGCTTCACCTGCGGCGCATTATTCACCCAGTTGCTATAATTGCCCGAGTAGCCGTGTAGCAAATACAAAGTCGAACTCGCTTTTTTTCCCGTAGGCGACACAACCACCGTTTTAATCGATTTATTCATCGGTTTGCTAAAAACCAGTAAGGTATCTACCTGTGCTGCTCGCACGCACAAAGCGCACAAAAGGCCGGCAAATAGCGAAAGGATATTCTTCATTATAAATGGTAAAAATTTACGATAAACAGTAGCAACATTATTAGTTCTGCTGAGCTGAAGCTGCAATATGATAGCGGTAAAGATAAGCATCTAAGCCCAATGGACGCTCACTAACGGTATAAAAAGTAGTTGGTTGCTCGCCAAAACATATCGCTTCACCTTGAGGTTCTGGTTGGTAAGCCAGGGTATCAGGCTTTGTCTGCAATAACTGGATAATGGATGCATCCGCATCGCGCTTCCAATAAAAAACCTGTCCTAAATTTTTGATCACGATATGCTGCCCATCGCGCGCTATGTCGGCCGCAGTAATAAAAGTCATCGGCAATTTGCAGGCGCGCTTGAGCTCAGCATGGCCCTGTGCGCGTGCAACTTTCAAATCAATGGGATATACGCCGACTTGAAAATCACGTTTAGAGACTAAATAAGCCGTCAGATCTTTCGGATCAACAAACAGCGCCTCCGCATCGCGGGGCTTATCTTCATAGCGCAGCACGATCTTCTTGATCTGCTTCTTAGGAATAAGCACGCGCTGCTGTCCTGCTTGATAAAGCGGTTCTTCAAAAATATACAATTGAATATCCTTTCGAACGCCACGGTTATCACCAATATCGGCCAGCACTACGTATGATTTTCCCTGTTCTTCAAACCAAGCAATATCTTCCGCATCGACCAAGCTAACGCCTTCCAGCCAAAACTCAGCTTGCACAGCCGCTTTTTTGTCGATCAAAAATATACGTGCGCTATCGCCACTATCGTTGTGCACCCAAAAGGAATCTGGATTTTTAAAGGATTTCACCATACCCGAAAGCTCATTTAACCTGCTATCGGTAATTTTGCCCATCGTGATACGGTCTGTCCCGATATCCTGCGCGACAACAAGCAACGTCAATACCGAAAAAACGATAACACTAACTATTCGACTAATCATGCGATGAAGATAATTAAAACTCTTATTGTTCTGTAGCAATACAACGTAAGTTTTTCAAAATTGATATACGGATTAGAAAAACAATATACGGTTTACAAAAACTTAATAGATCGTGAAATATTTTAAAAGATAGCGCCGTGTATTCACCGAGAATAAACAAGCGTTCACCGCCTGTAACTGGCCCTTAGCCTAAACCACCTTTTAACGAGCCTATAAGTAAGTTAATTTCATAACACAGTAAACGATATATTGAAAACGAATAAGCAAAAACCATGCAAAAAATCATTATTTCCTTCCTGGCGAGTTTAGCACTCATGCTATCCACGTTTACCTTTACCGGTGAAATGCCACGCAAAACGCAAGAACCGATGACACATAAAAAAGGCCAGCCTCAATGAAGCCAGCCTGTTCCTATGTAGTTTCCTCTACTATTAAACTCCTTCAAAAGCAGAGAGAATACGCTCGTATTGGCTTGCATCACGTGCTTTGAGTTCGAATAAACGTCTGTAAAGATCCAATATACCAAACACTTCCGCTTCAGCACCAGCGCTGTTTGCAAAGAAAAGCTTAAACGAATAAGTGCTGTTGTTGGACAGATCTACCGCTTTCTTGTTAGACGAGAAGACCAATGGTGTAATCGTCGAACTTCCCATTCCTCCTTTTGCCGGAATTTTATATAGCTCGCCCAATGCTGCAACAAAAGCATCAGACTCCTTACCTAACGAACTAAATTTGATGCTTCCAGTCTGGAAACCAACCTTATCATCTGGCGCACCGTCCGCCGTGACACCTGCCGGAATGTTTTTCGCAACTTCGATCTGCAAACCCACGGTATCTTGCTTATGGAGTGATTTCGCAATATACACGACGGAAGAATCTGTTTCGTGCGTATCCTGAAGATAAAAATAGATAGAAGGGTTATCGGTGCCTGCGCCAACAAATTGCCCCAACTCCTTCGCAGCAGATTTATCTGCATTTTCCGTCTTTTTATCGGAAGAAGATGGGTTGCCGCAGCTTGCAAAAAGTATAGCAACGAGTGCGCAAAGCGCGAATGGAATACGTATATTTTTCATAGTTGAGCTATTTTAAGAGGTTAACAAAAGAGAATAATAATTGTTTTACGGCAGTAAAGCGTCATACAATATTTCAACAGGGTGATACGATTTTCTATTGGCACCATCCTTAATCTGATGTCTGCACGATGTGCCCGCAGCCGCGATAATGGTATCAGCAGCAGCAGCACGAACAGCCGGTAACAACACCAGCTCGGCCACTTGCATAGAAACAGCATAATGTTCTTTCTCATAACCGAACGATCCGGCCATCCCACAACATCCCGAAGGAATAACTTCCACGCTGTATCCAGCAGGAAAGGAAAGCAGTTTTTCCGTATATCCTACGAGATGAAATGCCTTTTGATAACAATGTCCGTGTAGTTTAATATGCTTTGCTTCGCTCGTAAATTGTTCCCGATGAATATGTCCGGCTTCGATTTCCCGCACTAAAAACTCATCCAGCATCAAGGTATTTACCGCCAGTTTGCTTGCCATAACACGCTTTGACGGATCGACTAAATCGAGGTATTCGTCGCGAAAACTGATAATGGCCGATGGTTCGATACCGAGTAAAGGCGTTTCCGCAGTAATCAGCGGAGCCAACAAAGTCACATTATGATTGGCAAGCTGCTGTGCTTTTTTCACAAAGCCTTTAGAGAGATATGTACGGCCACTTTCCAGGTGTTCAGGAATAATCACTTCATAGCCCAGCGCTGTCAAGAGTTTAAAGGCTTTTATGCCAATATCTGTATCATTAAATTCGGTAAACTCATCACTAAAGAGATAAACCCGCCGTTGCTGCTTCGGTTGCTGCCGGTTTTGCTTTTTCACCCATGTTGAAAGCGTTGTTGCATGCACCTTCGGAAGCGAACGCGCCGCTGCAAACCCGGCAACCGTCTTGACCATATTGGCCAAAAAAGGTGTCTCCACGATCATATTATATAACGGCGCGACGTAGGAACCGAGCCGCTGGCTTTTGGTAAAATTAGCGATCAGTGAGGCCCGGAAAGGCGCTCCGTGTGCATCGTAGTAATGCTGCAAAAATTCTGCTTTCATTTTTGCCACATCTACGCTTGATGGACATTCACTTTTACAAGCTTTGCAACTTAAGCAAAGATCCATAACCTCTTTGATCTCGGCATGGTCAAACCGATTCTTTTTGGTAGAATTCGTTAAAAATTGCCGCAGCATATTTGCGCGTGCGCGTGTGGTATCCTTTTCATCACGCGTGGCCATAAACGATGGGCACATTGTACCGCCGGTAATCTCCGTTTTTCTACAATCGCCGGAACCTGAGCATTTTTCGGCCAGCCGGAGAATGCTTTCATCTTTCGTGAAATCAAAGTATGTTGAGATCGTGCGGCCATCCAACACTTTATCATAGCGCAAAGCGCTGTCCATCGGTGGCGTATTTACAATCTTATTGGCATTGAAAACACCATTTGGATCAAAAATCAACTTGGTTTGTTGCAATAAATTGTACACGGCTTGTCCCAAAACCTTGCCGATAAACTCACCGCGCAAACGCCCGTCGCCATGCTCACCGCTTAAAGATCCATTATACTTCAATACCAGATCCGTGGTTTTATCCAAAATCCGGCGAAATTTGCTTTTTCCCTCCGGCGTTTTCAAATTGATAAATGGCTCGATATGCAGTTCGCCCGCTCCAGCATGCGCATAATACGAAGCGTGCACGCCTTCAGCAGCAAGTAAGGCTTTAACATCGGTTACATAAGCCGGCAAATCTTCTGGAGATACGGCACAATCTTCGATAAGATTAACAGGTTGCTCATCGCCCGGCAGATTACGAATTAATCCTAATCCAGCTTTCCGAACGTCCCACACCATCGTGGTTGGCTGCGCGCCCGTCACCAACGGATAAGCATATCCCAATCCGCGTTGCTGCAAATCCAGCGTGAGTGCCTGCGCTTTTTGTTGCAATGTAGCCAGATTATCCGCACGAAATTCGACGATTAACAACGCTTCCGGATCACCCTCAATAAAGAATCGATTGTATTGATACGTCGGGTGCCCGACAGTAAAATCTAAAATATATTTATCAACCAATTCCGACGCTTCCGGCTGATGCGCCAGCGCGACAATATTGCCCTCCATACATTCTACCATATCGGCAAAATGCACGCACAGCAGTCCTATTTCAGCAGGCGGCAGCGGCATAAGTTGCAACTTAACCGCTGTAATAATGCCCAACGTACCTTCTGAACCCGCCAACAATTGGCACAGGTCAAATGGCGCATCGCGATCAATCATAAAATCGAGTGCGTAGCCCGTGTTTCGTCTTGTCAATGATTTTTTTGGAAAACCATCCCGGATATGTTGCTGGTTTGTCGCATCTGTCAACAAACTATTCAAGGCTCGATAAATTTCGCCTTCACGCGAGTCGGCCGTCAGCTTTTGAAAGAACTGCGCCTCGTTAAGCTGCTCAAAACGCACACTGGAAGCATCATCCAATAACAGTTCCGCGGCTAATAAATTTTTGCGAGTATCGCCCCAAACGATTGAGTGTAAGCCAGAGGAGTTGTTGCCCACCATTCCGCCGATCATCGCCCGGCTTGCCGTCGAGGTTTCCGGTCCAAACATCAAACCGTGCGGTTTTAAATAACTGTTAAGATCGTCACGAATAACACCTGGCTCGACGCGCACCCACTGCTCTTCAACATTTAATTCCAATATGCGGTTGAAATGTCGCGAAACATCTACCACGATTCCGCTGCCCACCACTTGGCCGGCCAGCGACGTGCCTGCTGTACGCGGGATAAGTGTCACCTTTGCGATAACCGCAAACTTGATCAACAGCCTCAAATCAGCTTCAGATGCCGGAATAGCGACGGCTAACGGCAGTTCTTGATATACCGAAGCGTCCGTTGCATACGCATAGCGCATGGTTTGATGGCGCGCATCATCTGTTCGGTAAAACAAATCACCTTGGAGCTGCGAAGAAAGTTGGCTGAGCTTTTCTATTAGTTGCACGTTTTTCGTATTTTTATATAGCCAAAGCTAGCTAATTCGCCGAATATTCGCCAATGCTTTTCGTTTTTCATCAACCAAGCAAACAGAAAACGCATAAAAACGCAAAATATTTTATACAGATTATACTAGCAAAAATCAAACAATATTCACAACATCAAATATCATAATGAATATAGTTCATATTTTGTTATAAAAATTTGAATATAATTCTTTTATACTTACCTTTGCAGCATTATGGCAAAATTGGAATTCAACTTAGATCAAATCGACTATCAGATTCTGCGTATCATGCAAGATAATGCGCGCACGAACAATGCAGATATTGCGCGTGAATTGGGCATGGCGCCGTCTGCGATTCTCGAACGTGTCAAAAAGCTGGAACAGAAAGAGGTTATTTTGCAATACAACGCAAAAATCAATCCGGACGCGCTGGATCAGAAGCTGTTATCTTTTATTTTCATCAAAGCGCAAGACATTATCGGTGAACAAAAGGTAGGTTTTTTACTGGCCGACATTCCAGAGGTGCAAGAAGTACATGATATTGCCGGCGATGATGGCTACCTCATTAAGGTCCGCACAAACGACGCGGCAGGGCTAGTTGACCTGATGCGTAATTCGCTTGGAAAAATCGAAGGTATTATTTCCACGCGCACCACTATTGTTTTAGAAACCGTCAAAGAAGAGCAAAAGCTCGTTGTTCCAACAAAGAAGTAACATGACAAAAGAGAACCAAGGCACACCAGCCGCAGCAAGCATTATTTTTGCTTACCTGGTTGTTTACATCGTATGGGGATCTACCTTTTTCTTTATTGAAAAAGCGTTGCGAAGCTTTAGTCCTTTCGTACTAGGATCCATTCGTTTTTTTATCGCAGGTTCGATGCTGATGAGCTATTGTAAATTACGTGGTTACAAGCTCTACATCAAATCTGTCGTTAAAGATGCCTTGTTTATTGGTTTTCTGCTTCTTTTCGTCGATATGGCGGCCATTATTTGGTCGGAGCAATATATATCGAGCGCTATTGTTACCATTCTTTCTTCAGCTGCCGCCATTTGGTTCGTTCTTTTTGATAAACCGAGGTGGAAACAAAATTTTTCCAGTGTACCTATTGTTACGGGGTTAATCTTCGGTTTTATCGGTGTGATCATGTTATTTGCGGAACAACTTTTAGCAGACGACAGCAACGAAGCGCATAAAGACATGAAGTTGATCGCCATGATCGTATTGATGTTGGGAACGGTGGGCTGGACAGTAGGCTCGTTGATATCCAAATACAGCAAAGAGAAGAAAGATCGCGAGGCTGGTACAGATAAAGAAGATCTGCATGTGATGGTAAAAACTGCCTGGCAGATGGTTTCGGCGGGTGTAGCGTTTACCCTGGTCGCGCTCATTAGCGGAGAATACAGCCGCTTTGATATTTCTGCCGTTGCACCTGTCGATTGGGGAGCGATGGCTTACCTCGCTACGATGGGTTCTATTTTAGCCTTTGGCAGTTATATCTGGCTTTTGCAGCACCGCCCAGCCACCGAAGTGAGTACGTATGCGTACATCAATCCGATTGTTGCTTTAATTTTGGCGCACTTTTTCACTAGTCACTATGTAACTTCCTTACAAATTGGCGGTTTAGTTGTGGTTTTACTGAGTGTGTTACTGATGAATTGGAACCTCTACCGTGATAACAAAAAATTCAAAGTTTATCAGCGTGCAAAACGGCTGAAAAAACTGCGAGAGATGGCACCGAAGAGTAGCATACCTCGCATTATGGAAATCTCCAACTTCAACAACAAGCACGAGAAAAAGAAAGGCAAAGCGGAGGAAGAAATCTCTTAAGTAAAAAAATAATTATTTTTTATTGTTTGGTTGTAGCAATTACTTTATTCCAAGCGTATTATTTTCAAAACATAGGACGCATGAAAAAGTTATCTATACAATTATTAAGCTGCCTCTTTCTAGGCATCATTACTCTCAGCAGTTGTTTGAAAGGCGACGACGATTATGTACGACCTCCGGCGGGTTACATGACCTTTATTAATGCATTTCCGGAATCTGCTGGCTTGCATTTTCAACTGGATAGCCGTATGCTCAACAACGGCTACCGCCCTCTACCATTTCGCGAATACACTGTTGCGGCGCTATATGCCGGAAACCGCAATATTCGGGTATTTCCCGCTGAAGAAAACAGAACGTTGATCGATTCTACTATTACGGTGCGTGATAGCGTGGCATACTCCTCGTTTGTCTATGGAACGAAGACGGCTCCAAAATTTGCCATGACGCAAGACAGAAGCCTGGAAAATTTGGGTAATCGCGTAGCGTTCCGCTTTCTAAACCTCGCAAATGGCGTGAGCAATGTTAACGTCTTTATCGGTAATGAAAGCACGGCATCTTTTGCAAACAGACCTGTAGAAACGGGCGCAACCGCGGTAAGTAACCAAACATTTATGGCCAAGGAAACAAGTAATGCTTCTATCACTGTGACAAACGCTAGCGGCACAACGATTGCTTCGCGAGAAAGCTACAGCTTTAAACAAGGGTTTTATTACACGCTGATACTTATCGGTACAAAAGATAATAGCACTACCCCACTTTATGTCGGCGTGATTGCTCACTAACATTATCATTAGGAAAACAAGCATACAACGGAAGGGCTTTCTATGGAAAGCTCTTTTTTTATTATAGTAATATCGTTACAGCCTAATTTCATCTCGTCTGTCCGTCTTGTAATTGCTAGATCTGCTTTTCTTTCCTACCGGAATTCTGTAAGATAATTGCAGCGACACACGCCGTTGGTTAGTCATATATTCGGCATTACTCGCGATCAGCGGATGATAGTTGTATGCATTTTCTCTAGTCAGGCCTAAAAAATCTTGGATAAAGAGTGACACACCCAAATTATCGCCCAAAAACAAACGACTATAACTCATGCTATTATACAATACAGGTTTCATCTCGCCATAAGGAAAATAATCCGTAGACATATAGGAAAAAGTCATATTAAATTTATGCTTGCCCAAGGTAAAGTCGTTGGCAACGTCCAGCATTATGTTATCCCCCTTTGTATTGACAAATATAAAATCCGTCGTTTTCATACGATTAAGGTAGTAGTAAAGCCCTGTGTTAACTTCCCAAATACGCCCAAAAGCTAAGTTTTTATTGTAAGAAATATAGTATTGATGAAAATAGTTGTACGTAGTTTGCTCGCGGATGTACGGTTGTTCTTCATTTAATGGAATGAAAATACGTTGGTTGCTGTGTTTTTTATAGTTGATCGATACATTATGACCGTTGAGGTACAAACGCGAAAAATAGTGGTCTGTCACCCTTGGCTGTAAGTCTACATTTCCGCTGGCACCTCGTTGAAATCCCGTGAATCGCGTTTGCGGATTTAATGCGATGGAACTTAACCGCAATAGTTGTCGCTCATAACCCACCGTTATATTTTGCTGATCAGCTAACGCATAAACCAAGTTTAATTTCGGGTAAAAAAAATAGTTAGTGTAGCTCGCGGAGGTATCTCCGACTTTTGCAATATAATCGAGGTGTTCTAAACGAAAATCCGCATTGATCTTGGCTTTTTTTAATTTGATAGCGTTAGTGAAAAATACGGTGTGCTGCCACTCCTTATAATTAAAGTCGCCGCCTTGTTTTTGATCGTTTTGCAGCATATTATACTTATAACCAAAGCCACTTTGAAGAAGCTTATGATTAATTATGTTATCGACCAAAATATCGAAAAAATATACATTTGTCCTTGTCCCTAAAAGCGACGAATTGTTGATTGGCGCTACCTGATTATTTTCCGTAGCATAGCTGTTATTTTCAAGAATTGTCAATGACGCATACGTTGGATTCATGTAAATTGTGGTTCCATTAGCCTTGTTTAAGCTTAATTTAAATTGAGGTGTAAACGTAAAACGACTGTTTTTCATGTGTTCCGAATTATGCGTCACAAAGTTTGATTCGTTAGTTGATTGCAAAGCATTTACAGCAGACGTTCCTTGATTTAAAGTATTGCTTTGGGTGTATGAGGTATTGATTTGCGCCGTAAAATGCTCCGAAAGCTTTCTGTCCCAAACAAAAGAAAACTGATTGCTTTTGTCATGTTTAATCATACGTTCCGTTTGTCGAAGATAGTTCAATAGGTACGCCTGATCGGTGTTGATCGCTGTCAGCGCACGATGATCGCCCAATCGCGCAATGAAGTGTAGGTTGTTTTTTCCTAACCGAAAACGAGCGTCAGCAGCAATATCGAAACTGCTTGGATAGTCTTGCAAATCACCGTCATGAAAAATCTGGCTTGAGGCACTACCTCGTACCGAGGTGTAAGCAACATCTTTTTTTGTCAAAAAATTAATAACGACCACCGTGCCATCGCCATATCTAGCCGACGGATTATCGATTATTTCCACTTTATGAATGGCATCCACGGGCATGTTTTGCAGTATACTTAACTGCTCTTCCTTCGTTTTATTTTCACCCATTCCATCAATTAGAATAACGAAATTACCGTCGTTGCGAAAGAAAAACTTCCCATTTCTTACTGCCATATTCGGAATCAGTGGTAATAACTCCGTTACCGAACGCGTTTTATTAAACGCAGACGGATAAGGATGATATATTATCTTGTTATTAGCTAATCTGGCTCCGCCACGAAAACCAACTTGTACCTCTTCCAGGTCAATCGTAGCGCGGTTTAGATAAACGGATATGATGGTATCATTTATGACGTTTATATGCTGCATTGCCGCTCGTTGATAGGGATAGGCTTCAACGACCACCGTGTCGATAATTCCAGGCCTTATTAGCTGAACCGAAACTTTCCCCTGCGAATCAGTCCCTAAGCGCATGCTGTTATCTGGAATGAGATTCGTATAAAAGTAGATAAGCGCATCGTTTACCGGCGTATGATTAACAGAATCGATGACGCTAAACGTTACTTTTTGTGCATAGGCGTAACCACAACAGCAAATGAGAAAGATCGCTAATAGCACAAACTTCATAAACGTAAGATTATTTTAGAATTTATAAATTTAAAAAAATATCATTAAGCGAATATTAAATGCTTAAAAATACAAAAATACAGCAAATTCATCTGATCTTTTTACAAACTTTATAACGGCCTTAGCCATAGCAATGAAGATAGTATAGCACTAATTGCTGGCTTGTAATCAACCGCTTTCGGCACTATATACCCATAATTATTTAGCTGCAACAATACGCTGAAATACCGCTGGTTGAGGATTAAAGCTTAAAAAAAATCCATGGAGAGAAATCTTCCCTTCGAAAAAAGCTGTCCAAGTGCTGATGCTGTTAAATCAATCCAAATGCAGGTCGCGGAATAGCGCTAGAAAATTTTAGTTCTGTTCAAAAATCCGTATTTTCGTCCTTCAATTTTCTCGAGCAATAAGGCCGTACATATGCAATTAACAAAATTAGAAATCAAAGGCTTCAAAAGCTTTGGCGATAAGATCACCATTAATTTTAATGAGGGTGTTACCGCTATTGTGGGGCCAAATGGCTGCGGAAAGTCCAATGTGGTGGATGCCATACGTTGGGTATTGGGCGAGCAAAGCACGCGCATGTTACGTTCTGAAAAGATGGAAAACATTATTTTCAACGGAACCGCCAATAGAAAGCCGGCGAATTTGGCCGAAGTATCACTCACTTTTGAAAACAACAATAACCTGTTGCCAACCGAATTTTCTACGGTCACCATTACGCGTAAACTATATCGAAACGGCGATAGCGAATACCGATTGAACGATGTCAAATGCCGTTTAAAAGACATTACCGATCTTTTTCTGGATACCGGACTGGGTGCAGATTCTTATGCAATCATTGAACTGAAGATGATTGATGAGATCATCAACAATAAAGATAACTCGCGCCGTAACCTTTTTGAAGAAGCATCGGGCATCTCGAAGTACAAGGTGCGCAAGAAGCAAACGCTGGCCAAGCTGAAAGATACGGAGGGCGACCTCTCACGTGTGGATGATTTGCTGTTTGAGATCAACAAAAACCTCAAGCAACTTGAAACGCAAGCGAAAAAAGCCGATAAATATTTCCAGCTTAAAGACGAGTATCGCGAAGCAAGCGTAGGCCTGGCCTATTACCGTTTAGATGGTTTCAGCAGCGACCTCGAACGTATAAACGAGCAGGAACAAGCGCAAAATAGCCATATTCAAGAAAGTGGCGGCAAGATAGAAAACCACGAAAAGCAACTCAAAACACTGCGTGAAGATATTCTGGCGAAAGAGAAAAATCTGGCTACGCAGCAAAAAAGCACCAATGAATATGTCAACAAAATCCGTGCATACGAGTCGGATAAGAAGATAAAGAATGAGCAGATGCGTCACTTGCAGGACAAGGAGGCCCGCCTGACGGCCGAGTTGAGCAATGACAAAAACCAACTCGATCACGTTATGCACACGTTAAAGCGCTTGCACGAAGAGCTTTTTCAAGAGCAAAGCACTTTAGATAACGACCATAGTGCCATCGAAAAAAACAAAACCGAGGTTGATGAGCTGCGCGGACAACAACTTTCGGCACGCGGAAAGCTTGATGCTTGTGCCGAACAAGCTACAGCCTTGCAAAGCAAGATTTATAAGCTCGAAAAAGATATTGCTGTACTTCATATTCAAAAAGAGGCCCTGCAGCAAGAGTCTTTGCGCAACGTCAACGATGCCAGCTCAAAGGAAGAAGAACTTTCAGAATTTAACACGGCGGTTGCTGATCTCGAAGAGCGGGTGGAGCAACAACAAGCGCAATATGATGCAGCGCTTCGGGGTGAAGAGGAGCTGCAGCTGCAAATGCAGGATATCGAGCTTCGATTAACTGAAACGCGTAACCAAATTAACCGGGAATCGCGTTTGGTTGATGCCAAACAGAATGAGTACAATCTGACCAAATCGCTGGTCGATAACCTGGAAGGATTTCCGGAGTCTATCAAATTTTTACGCAAAAATGCCGGTTGGAAAAAATCCTATCCGTTATTTTCCGATATCTTATTCTGTCAAGAAGAATACCGCGTTGCGATTGAAAACTACCTCGAGCCCGTGATGAACCATTATATGGTGGAAGATCAGCTCGAAGCGGTACAGGCTATACAATTGCTGAGCGACGCTTCTCGCGGACGGGCCAATTTTTTCGTATTGGACGCCATACAAAACGTCGATCTTAAAAACGCGCCGAGCGTAGCAGACGACAACCTGATGCCTGCATTGGACGTCATCAAGGTAGACAAAAAATATGCGGCGCTATGCGAACATTTGCTTCGTCATGTCTTTATTTTGAAAACGACTACCGTCGACAGCCTGGAGCAGCAACTTCCGTCTGAAGAACGTGTGATCTTACATCCAGAAGGTAAATTTTCAAAAAATTGCCTGGGTTTAAGTGGCGGATCGGTTGGTCTTTTTGAAGGTAAACGAATTGGTCGGGCGAAAAATTTAGAAAACCTGGTTAAAGAAATCAAAAGCATAAACCAGCAGATTGAAGAACTGCAAGCTAAAGAAGCAGAAGATATCGATCAATTGGCTGGTCTTCGCGTATCCTCACAACGAGATTTGATTGATGAGCTACGCAACCTATTGAATCGCCTGAACAATGAGCTGATCTCGGTCAAGACTAAGCAAGAGCAATACCAGACATTCATCAACAATAGTCAAAATCGTAAACTCGACATTGAAACCAAAATTGCTTCGATAGAGCAGGAATTGCAACAGTCGGAGCCCGAATTGGAAGCTTTGAAGACGGCTCAGCAAACGCAACAGCAGGAAATGCTGGAGATGCAGGAAGCATATGCCGAACTATCTGACATGCTTAACGAACGATCAACAACGTTTAATCAGGAAAATATTCGCTACCATCAGCAGCAAAACAAAGTTTCCAGTTTGCAGAAAGACGTAGAATATCGCGAAAGCCAACAGGAAACATTTGAACGACGGATAGAAAAGAACAGTAGCGAATACGATCAGGTAAAGATCGATATGAAAGATGCCTTGGCGTTTACAGACAGCAACGACGAAGACCTGACGGCGATGTATGCGCAAAAAGAATCCTTGGAAAAAGGTTTGCAGGAAATCGAGGAAGATTTTTACGGATCGCGCAAGCAGGTAAACGACCTGGAAGAAGCTATTACCCAACTTCGTCGCAGCAAAGAGCAACATGACTTTTTGCTATCGGAGCTAAAAGACAAGAAAACCACGCTGCAGATTGAGCTCAGCAGTCTAAAAGAGCGCTTATCGGTAGAGTTTAACATCGACTTGCAAACGCTGCTGGAAAGCGAAGCTCCGGAATTAACGCTATCGCAGCAGGAATTGGCCGCGAGTTGCGAAAAACTCAAAAAACAATTGGAAAGTTACGGTTCGATCAATCCGATGGCCAAGGAAGCGTATGACGAGATGAACGAACGTCATAACTTTATCACCAAGGAAAAGAATGATCTATTGGAGGCAAAAGTGTCATTAATGGCCACCATCAATGAAATCGATCAAACCGCAAATGATAAATTTATGTACGCATTTAATACGGTGCGCGAAAACTTCATTCAGGTTTTCCGTTCGTTATTCAACGAAGAGGATTCCTGCGACATGATATTGACTGATCCGAGTAATCCATTAGAATCGGATATTGATATAATCGCTCGTCCGAAAGGAAAACGTCCTTTATCAATCAACCAATTGTCTGGTGGCGAAAAAACGCTCACCGCAACAGCTTTGCTATTTTCGCTGTACCTCTTAAAACCAGCTCCCTTCTGTATATTCGATGAGGTAGATGCACCACTGGATGATACGAATATTGATAAATTCAATAACATCATCCGCGACTTTTCGAAAAACTCGCAGTTTATCATTGTATCGCACAACAAGCGCACAATCGCAAGTACCGATATCATTTACGGCGTGACCATGGTAGAACAAGGTGTATCCCGCGTGGTCGCTGTAGATTTGCGTGATGTAGCATAAAACTCAGCTGGTATACCTTTGCGGAAAGAGGAAAATACCGCTACAAGCGAAAGCGATTGCAGTCAATAAGAGTGCAATCGCTTTTTGCTATAAAAAAGATGTTTATGAGCGATATACTGACATCTGCTGGTCTTTTTTTTCGACGGCCGCGCTGTAAAGCGCATCAATCGGTTTTCGTCGTCGAATCAGCAAACGGCGTAGCAGCGTTTTTGTTTCCCAGCGTCCGCAGCGGCCGGTTAAAGAACGAACACGCACCAATAAGCGCAATTACGCCACCTAAAACCATAAAAAGATAATTTACACCAAAAACATCAGCCGCCCAACCTGTGCCCAAAAGTCCGAGCACCGTGGGAATAATAGCGATGCTAAAATACAACGAAAAAACCCTGCCCATCAGTTCTGGCCGCACCTCTTCCTGTAAAACCGTCATAAAGCAAGCGTTGTAAACCGCTGCGGCGACGCCGCCCAGGATGGTTAAACTGACGAAAAGGTAAAACAGATTTGCCGGTAAATAGCCAGATAAGGCCAGCGTAATGCCAAGAACAATATAGGTGGCGTTGATTAACAAAATTTTGGAAAATGTAGGTTTAAAAATGCTGATCAAACCACCGCCAATCAACATTCCGACACCCCACATCATTTCGATAATACTCATTTCCCATTTACCGCCATGAAAATGGTTTAACGTCAGTAAGGGAAAGAGTACCGCTATCGGCATAATGCAAAAAGTGACAACCGTAGAAAACAGAAAAAGCCACATCAATCCCTTTTTGTTCATAATTTCAAGGAGTCCGCCACGCAAATCTGTCCAGACTTGCTTCATACTTGTTTTCGTTTTTTCCGCCAGCTGCGGATTCGGGATATGTACAAACAGTAAGGAGGCCACCGCAATGCTGGCACCAACAATATCCAGAAGCAGCACATTGCCAATGCTCATTAACGATATCGCTAGTGCGCCCAAAGCAGGACCAGCAATCGACGAGACCGATTGTATCGTTTGGTTGACGCCTGCGATACGCAACAACGCATTCTCCGGAGCGATCATCGGTATGGCGGCCTGCATCGCAGGCATATGAAAAGCCGAACCTATGGAACGTAGCATTAACATCACATAGATTAACAACAAGCCTTCATATCCCAGAAAAAAACTGATCGACATGACTAATGTGCAGATCGCTACAAAACTATCCGCGAGCATCATGGTCTTTTTTCGATCCCAGCGGTCGATAAAAACACCCGCAAAAGGACCGATAATTGCGCCGGGCAGCATCGCTGCAATAGCGCCGTAGGCCAACACTTCTGCCGATGCATGTTCCATACTCAGCCAAATAATAATGGCAAAATTGACGGCCGAACTGCTTATCAACGACAGAAACTGTCCAACCCAAATAAATAAGAATTTCTTTTTCCAATGCTCTTTCATCGAACGTGATTTAAAGAAGATAAATAGGATTTTTTCTCATTAATGATCCATTACTTACCGGCGGCTTGTGCACCTGGCAACTACAGCGCATTAGAAAAACCCGTGGCTAACAATAGCCCTAAAAAAATACAAATGATTTAATCGCGGTGTTATACAAGAACCTGTACAACCGCATCAACTACCGAGATGCCTCGGTCAACGTTATACTAATCTTATGCGGACGGAAAAAATACCGCAGAACAATGTTATCTTCATGATAAACAAAGGTATAAGAAATTTAATAAGATTCGATTATTTTTTTACTTCAAACGAAGATTTGGATAATGCAGTTATCAATCGTTCACCCGACCAATACAGATATGGTAATCGCAGAAAACCCGGTAAACTGCGAAAAACATAAAAAGAGATCGGACAAAAACATCGTCAAGTAACGTAATATGCATCATTGCTTCGATCTATCGCTTGGCAATGATGCATGTTAACAACACAAGATAGGATTTGTATCTACCGTCAAAAACGACGTGTATGATCTTAATCCTTTTCGATTTGTGGAGGAATCAATTTGTACACGACTGGCGTAACAATACGCGATAACAACGTCGAACTGATTAAACCGCCAATCATCACAATGGCTAGCGGCGAGATAAGCGGATTGCTTGACCAGGCAATAGGCAACAAACCGCCAATAGCTGTTAACGAAGTCAGGATAATCGGCAAAAAGCGAATCTCGCCAGCTTGTTCAATAGCCTCATTCAAGCCCATGCCCTCCCGTCTTAATTGATTCGTGAAATCAACCAACAGAATCGTGTTTTTCACTTCAATACCGGCGAGTGCTACTAACCCGATCGTCGCCACAAAAGACAAGGTATTTCCAGTGACCAGCAACGCCAATACGGCCCCCACGATACCGAGCGGAATCACGGACAATACAATAAGTGTACTTTTAAAGGTTTTAAATTCCAGCACGAGCACCGCAATAAATAAAAATACGGTAACCATGATGATGGTACCAAAACCACCGAAAGCCGTCTGCCGACTCTCCACCTCGCCGCCCATTTCGTAGGAATAACCCGTTGGAAAGGAAAACGCATCCATCTTGCCGATTACGGCATTGATCACTTCGTCATTGGTGTAGCCTTTCGCCACCGACGAGTTGACCGATACTGTACGTTGTTTATTTTGATGGTAGACATTAGAAGGCGAAGACTCAAAACGCAAATTAGCTAATTGTGCCAAAGGAATAGCTGTGCCTTCTACGTTATTGACAAAAATAGCATCAAACACATGGATATCCGGCGTATTGGCGCGCGGCACTGTTACCGTTATCGTATACGAATTATCATCGGCATTGGGATCGGTATAGCTACCCACCGCATAGCCCGCCAACGCCACGCGAATCGTTTGATCGATACGTGCCGTCGGAACGCCCAGCGCCATGGCTTTCTCGCGGTTGATCTGCACCCGAATATCCGTTTTCTTATTTTTCAACGGATTATTTACGTAAACATTTCCAGCCGTCGTTTTTAAGATGTTTTCCACATCGGCAGCCAAGCGTTGCAAGGTATCCAAATCATCGCCAAACAAGCGTACTTCTACCGGCGAGATAACCGGCACGCCCTGTTCGAAATTTTTCACTTCAATTTTTGCACCCAAATAGGAAGCCCACTTCGTGCGCAATTCTTCAATCAACTTCTCTTTCTCCTTTGCTTTCACATCCGGATAAAGTTGTACAAAAATATCGGCATAAGCCACGTTTTCATTCCCTTGGTTCATGTTGTAATAAATCCGTGGATTGCCTTTTCCTACATTACTTGTAAAGTATTTTACCGAAGGCAATGTGCGTAACTCGTTTTCTATGCGACGCGTCAAGCTATCGGTCGTTTGCAGACTGCCCTGCAAAGGAGCGGCGATCTGGATCATGAATTGCGGCTTTTCAGAAGGCGGAAACAGGGAAAAACCTACTATGGGAATCAAAGCTGCTGCACCCGCAAAAATAAGCAACGCGATAATACCCGTACGTTTCGGATGTTGTAGCGCTTTATCCAACCAAACAGCGTAGGTACTATGAATCACCTTTTGTAAAACTTTCAAAATAACATTTCCATCTTCCGATGCGTGCGGTTTCAACAACTTACTTGCCAAAAAAGGCACCACCAATAGCGCGACAAACATCGAACCGACGACAGAGGCGATTACGGCCGTCGGCATACTCCGGATAAAATCACCAGCCATTTCGGGCATGAACATCAATGGCAAAAATGCGATGACCAACGTCACGGTACAACCGACCACTGCCAGGGCAATCTGGCTCGTGCCCTTCACGGCTGCGTCTAGTCGCGAATAACCATCACGCATCCAACGTTCAATATTTTCGACCACCACAATACTGTCATCAACAACCAAACCCAGCGCAACCACAAAGCCAACGATACTTAACTGGTTAAGCGAATAACCGATCATATTCAAGGTTACCAGGCCCAATCCTAAAGAGAGCGGAATGGCAATCATCACGACGAGCGATGCACGCGTGCCTAATGGCAATAAGGTAAACAACACCAAGGTAATGGCAATCAAAAAGTCGATGCCGAGCCCGCTTAGGCGTGTATTAACCTGATCGGCCTGATCGAAGTTTACGATAAAATCTACATTAGACGGTAACGTTTGTCGAAATTCGTCCAACACCTGCTTATACGCTTCCTGCGTCTCGCTGATATTCATTCCGCTTTTCTGCGCGGCATTAATTAATACGGCCTGGTAGCCATTGAGTCGTGTGATATGGCTTTTCTCGGTAAATGTAGGATATACGTCAGCAATGTCACGTAGCATAATATTACGTCCTTGCGCACTTGATACAATGGTGTTAGCAATCTCTTCGATACTTTGATAATCGCCACTTGTCTTTACACTGAACGTGCGCCCACCGGCACGTACACTACCGCCCGGAATATTTTGGTTTTCACTTTGGATAGCTTGTATCACACGATCCATCGGAATTTTGAGATTAGCCATTCTGGGCAAATGCAGATCAACACGCACCAGCTGATCTGGCAAACCGCTGATCTCCACATTTTTTAATGCGCGCACTTTTTCCAAACGCGATTTTAAGTCGTCGGCAAGACGTTTGATAGTCGACATGGATGCATTTTCGGAAATCAAAGCCGATTGGATCACACTCACACCGGTAGGATCAATCTTCCGAACCTCGGCGCGATAAATATTATCCGGCAGCTCGCTTCGCGCAGCCGTCAGCTCGCGCACCAGTTCCTGGTATTTCGCGTCGTAATCTTCGCCATAAACGTACTCCACGAAAATAAAAGCAACACCATTACTAATGGTTGTTTTGATACGCTTGATGCCATCCAACGCATAAAATCTGCTTTCCAAAGGTTTCACCACCAGCTGTTCCATATCCTTCGGGCTCGTTCCAGGATAGATAACCGTAACCGGAAAATTCACCGGTTTCATTTCCGGATCTTCCGCGCGCGGCATGTTGAGCACCGTGCTAAACGCCACCACGATCACCATCAGCACCATGATCAGCGTAAACTGGTAATTTTTAATCGGGTATTTGATAAGGCTCATCTCGATTCGTTATTTTGTTTTCACCACCTTAATAACCGCCCCATCAACCAGGTAGGGACTGCCAGACACCACCAACGCCTCGGCATTTTCCAATCCGGCCAGCACGGTTACCTCATCGGCCGCAATAGCGCCCAACATAACTTTTACACGTTTGGCTGTTTTGCCGTCATTGCTGATGAAAACATAACCTTCCTTACCATTGCCATCCAACAGCGCTTCATACGGAATCTGCCAAGTAGTTTGCTTACTACGACTGCCGCGCATCTTTGCCGTCGCAAACATACCAGTAGCAACTTTGCCCGCGGGCTTTTCAAGCAAGCGCAGGTAAACGCTAAACGTTCCGGATGCTGGATCAAGTCCTTCCGACTTGCTGCGCACCACGGCACGATAGCTTCGATCGCCCAATGCATCGGCCTGCACCTGTGCCGTATCGCCCTC